>MDTE01051960.1_pt1 | contig 72801 bp, 56 predicted proteins | sample 811231 | NCBI WGS metagenome assembly MDTE01 (sample SAMN05326651, study PRJNA326480) | marine metagenome | isolation source: seawater | place: Indian Ocean: Red Sea | collected 2010
TTGTCGACGCCAGTCTGGTGTACGCGCACTATTACAAACGGGGTAAGAGTTGGAAGGCACCGTCGGGCAAGCGGAAGTTCAAGTTGTTCGTCGTATTCGAATGGGATCGCATCGACGTGTATGCTGAGGTCATGTGCGGTCGCACAACTGAGGGGTATCTGCTGCTTCACTCAACGGTGCCCGTCGAGTATCCTTATCCGTCTTTGATTCAAGGTGCGAAATGGAGTGGCAATCAGAACATCAGCCTTTCTACTTTCGACTTCGCTACAGCCAGTAAGAAAGCTGTCAAGCAAAGCATTAACAACCTCACCCCAGGGCCTGTTTCGCGGTGATCCATTAGGTCTTGTGGCCTTACCTGCCAGATCCCCAAACCGTATCAGGTCTGGCGAGGACGCCAATCGATCGAGCCTCCATGGCGCTCGACGACATCCTCGCCCACTGCTGCACGGTCGACTGCGAGCGTTTATCGACCACCGGTCAACCGGATGTTGGGACACCGTCCCGCCGCCCCTCCTGCCGCCGGTGCGTGGGTTGAATGGAAGTTGCGCAACCAGAGACAGCCCGATCAAATGCCTGTCAACCGCTCCGCCGAATCGCCGAAGCGGTCGAGTTCCAGGCCGCCCCACTCCATCAGGCTGAGGAACAGGCTGCACATGCGACGGTTGGGAGCTTCGAGATAGTCGAGCGCGCGGCCCCCGCGGAGTTTGCCGCCCGCTCCGCCGAGCAGGACCACCGGCAGTTGTTTCGAGTCGTGATTGCCGTGGATCATGCTTGAACAGTGCATGATGGAAGTGTTGTCGAGCAGTGTGCGACCGCCCTCCTTCACTTTCTCCATCTGTTCGCAGAGGTAGGCGAGCTGGGATGTGAAAAATTGGTTGACCCCGACGAGTTCCGCAGGCTGGGAGTGGGCCATTTGGTGATGCTGATCTTTGGCGCCGGCGTGCGAGTGCGTGAGGATCGAACCGTCGTTGCAATACTTGAGGGTCGCGATCCGCGTGGTATCGGTGCGGAAGGCCAGCAGCACGATATCGTTCATCAGCTTCCAGTAATCCGGAATCTCGGCGGGAATGCCATCGGCGGGCCGTGGGCGATCAGGGGCGGTCAGCGTTGGCTTCCAGCCGTCGGCATTGCGTTTCTGGCCAGCTTGTTTGATACGACCCTCGATCTCATGAACGCTGCCGAGATACTCCTCAAACCGCTGCCGGTCCGAAACGGAGAGTCGTTTCCGTAGCGATCGGGCATCTTCGAGCACGGCATCAACGATACGCTGGTCGCCGCGGTTGGGCTTCGTGCGGAAGAGTTGATCGAAGGCCAGTGCCGGACGCGTTTCCGTCCAGGTCGGCGACACCGCCGTGCTCCACGAAATGTGCGAACTGTAAAGCAATGGATGCCCATCCTGGAGACCCGGAATCGGCCCTTCGCAGCCGAGCACCAGCGATGGTATCCGCGTGCGATTGCCGATTCGCTGTGCCATCAACTGGTCGAAACTGACGCCCGTGCGGACCTCGGTCTTCGACATCGGCGCCCCGCTGAGCATGTTCCCCGTTTGCATGCAGTGGATGACTCCGTTGTTGGCCTGCTCGTTCCACAGACCGCGGAGGAAGACAAGCCGCTGTTTCCAGGGATCAAGCGGCTTCAGGCACGGCCCGAGTTCCATGGCGTCGCCCTCGCCTTTGGCCCACCAATGACTCGAGTGGAAGCCCATGCCGGTGAAGGTGACGAGCGTGCGGGTCGGCGGCTGATCGGCGGCGCTGCTTCCCGTGCCTGCGGCGAAGGACAGCGATTCGAGCCACGGCAGAGCCATCGAGACGCCGACTCCACGCAGCAGTGTGCGTCGCGAGAAGGTCGAAGCGGATGGGATGGGCATGGGGATGTTCCTGTAATGGAAAGATTATTTGATTGTAGACTTTCGCGAAGCAAAAGGCGCCTGTAAGTCTGTCGTAACCCGACGCGTAAGCGAGAGAATTATGAGCCTTGGGTTATTATGATCAGACTGGACTTCTGTCCCTCACTTACGCATCGGGTTACTTTTTTCAACGGACGGTCGTGGCTGCCGGTCGAACGCAGCGAAACTGCTCGCTACGAACGATGATGAGCAAGACGTCCGACCAGCGGCCGCCATCGACCATCGTCTTTGTCAGCTCTTCAACTAGCTTCCGATCGGAAAGCTGAACGGCGCGGCCCAGCGCGTAACCTGTCAGTTTGCGAGCGAGCCCCCGCAGCAAGTCCTCGCGCCGAGGGCCAGCGAGGTATTTTCGCAGGCCGGCGAAGCCATCGATCTCGACGCCGTCGCGAGTGGTCGCCTTGGAGTCACCGGGCTTCAAATCTTTGGCGGGCCGCAGTCGGCCGATCGCGTCAAATTGTTCAAGCGTCATGCCGTAGGGATCGATGCGGACGTGGCAGTTGGCACAGGCCGGATTCTTACGGTGACGTTCGGTGATTTCCCGCACGCTCAAACCTGCGGGCGGAGTCTCGGGCAGCGGCGGCACGCCGGGCGGGGTCTTGGGCAACCGCTCGCCGAGTATCTCAACCACCCACGCGCCGCGCTTGACGGGACTGGTACGCGAGGCCGCCGCCGTCTTTGCGAGCACGGATCCAAAGCCGAGCAACCCGCCGCGACCGTAGGCGGAAACCTTCTCAACGCGACGCCAACTAGGACCGGTCACGCCAGGGATGCCGTAGTGCCTGGCGAGGACATCGTTGACGACCACTGCATCGGTGGCGATCACGTCGGCGACCGGGCGATCCTTCACGAGTAAATCTTCGAAGAACCGTACCGGCTCCTCGGCCAGCGCGTCGCGCACGGTCGGCGTGAACTCGGGGAACTGCTTCAGATTCCGGCCGTGGTTAGTGACGAAGTCCCGCACACCCAACCAGCGGGCGCCGAACTCCGCAGCCATGCCTCGCATCCGGCCGTCCTTCAGCATCCGCCGCAGTTGTTCCTCCATCACCGCCGGCTCGTGAAGACGCGCAGCCTTCGCCCGCAGTTCGTCGTCGGGGATCGAGTCCCACAACAGGAAGCTCAGTCGCGTCGCCAGTTCGTCGCCCGAGACCGGCTGCCAGTGCGGTCCGGTCGCCGGCTGCTCAACCCGGTAGAGAAACCACGGTGACGAGAGGACGCGGGTGAGCGCGGCGCGGAATGCCGCATCGTGCTTCACTCCGTCGGCGCGATCGGCGCGATAGGACGCGAGGATAGCGGTGAGCTCGTCGCCGGCGAGCGGCCGGCGCCAGGCTCGGGAGGCGAAGGCAAGCAGCGCCTTCAGATGCGTCTTCTCAGCAGTGACTTTGGCCGTGCGAAGGGCCTGCTCCTCCTGTTTCACCTGCTCGTCGAACAGTTGCATGTAGAAGAACATAATTCGCGCGCCATCGTTCGGTCGGCGATAGTACTGCGTGATTTCTTCGAGCATGCGTGGAGTGGCGAACGGCTGCTCGCTGACGAAATCGAGTTCGTTCCACAGGCGGTCGAGCTCGGCTCGCCCCGCGTCATCGAGCAGAAGTCGACGCAGATGTTCGTCTTCACGGTGGTACAGGAAGATGCTCCCCTGCGCGTCGCGCGGGATGATCGGTGCAAAGAGGACTGCCGGCGGGAAGAGGGCGCGAAACTCCGCCGCCGGTCGAGCCCGTTCGGCGGCGACGCGCGGGTGGACGATCTTTGCGACGCCCGGGGCACCCGCCGTCGCTTTGGCGACCGGCTCGGCCAGTCTGCCGCCGCCGCCCGTCGCGGCGATCAGGAACGCCTGCACTTCGGCCGTTTTCGGACTGCCTTCGTCGAGGCTCACGTCGGCGCGAAGGAACCGCGGCAGCTTGAGTAGCTCCAGGAGCGGTGCTGGCAGGGTTTCCAAGTTGATGACTACCTCGGCGCCGGCGGGCGTGACCAGTGCGGATTTGGGGGCGGGCCGGTTCTTTGGATGATGTCCGAAGTTAAGGCCACTAGCCGTCTCGACTGCCGCTTTCAATTCCGGGTGTTCGGCGAACACGAGCGTCCGTCCGTCGCCTCCTTGCAACCGCAGCCGGTCCCAGACCACGAACGTGTCGGGGTGAGCCGGCAACGCGACGAGCCGAAAAACTGGTTCACGGGCGGCACCCTGAACTCGCTCGCGAGCGACGACACGGTTCAGTTCTTCCCATGCGGGAAAGCCGTTGCCGACCGCGATGACGGCGTGCTTCCCGTAGTTGCCTCGAAACAACTGATCCTGCGTGGCCTTGATCGCCGCCAGAACCGGCGCCGGATCGGTGGTTGCCGCCCGCCACTTTTCTCGAATGACGTCGAGCGGTGCCGGAGCCAGACCGGGGTCCACCAGATCCGTGGACGCACTGCCCGCTTCAGCCAGTGCCGGCCCCAAATCCGGAGCTGCCAGATGCGACAACTCGAACGCGATCCCGTCGAGGTTGGCGGGATGAGCGTCGGCGACGCGGCCCGACACCAGCAACTCGCCAGCGATCGGACTCGTCCAGGCGACCGACACGGGGCGTTTGTGTCCCGGATGCACAAAGAAAGTTCGTGCGGGTAAGGTGGTCCAGACCCGCAATTCCTCGCCGGCGTTCACAAAGACCGTAGGCTCGGGACCGAGGCGCCACGCCTTCAGTCCGGCATGTCCTTGTATGCTGTCGCGCCGGTCGGTGAGGAACGCTGGAGTTGACGTCGTTTCCAGGAAGCTCCAGCGGGCCTCGTGCTTGTCGGACCAGGAGTTCCCCTTCAGTAGATTGGGAACCAGATCGGCGACGCTCCAGGTTCGCTTATCCCCGGCTGTTTCCCGGATCGTCCATTCGACGAGCGTGCTGTCGGCGCCGTGATTATCGTTCGGAAGCACGGTCAACAGGAGCAGTTCGCCCCGTTGAACCGAGACCTCATTTTCAAAGGCGACTGACTTCCCTTCCCCAACCTGAGACTTCGCGAGGACGCGTTTCGACGATGCCCAACCAGACTCGATCTTTTGGAAAGCGACCTGCCGTCGTTGCTTCCGAGCTTCCATCTCGGCCGCCTTCTCTCGCCACTGCTTCATTTGAGCATCGGCTTCCGCTGGCGTTAAAGATGAGTCCGTCACGCCGCTAAGCCCGGCCCACAACGCAGTTAGATAAGTCGCATTGAGCTTCTCTTCGGCGGCCACAGCAGCGATTGCTGCAGGGCCGCCGCTGATCAACTTCTCGCGGTGGCGCAGGGTCGCCGCGAGGTGCGCCGCTAACGGCGGGACTCCGTTCGGCACAGCGTAGCGAGCGTGAAAGCTGCGGAGTGCCTTCAGCGTTTCAGCCGTCCAGATCGGTCGGTCCGGAGAGGAAGAGAACCGAAAACCCTTTGGCAGAAGCACGGCCCGCGCGGCAACGTCACGAGCGGTCTGATGGTAGCGCTGAACCAGTTCGGGCGTCACCGGCATCGCTTCCCCGACGTTGGCGAAACCCTCGCCACCGACGCTGTCGACGGGAAACTCGCGGGCCTGTGTCGGCCGCATGTCCACGCCGGTGAGATCGCGGATTGCGTTGTCGTACTCCGTGTTGCTGAGTCGACGCAGCGTCACCGGTCCGGGGTCGCCGGCCCGCGCGGCCGCCTCGGCATCAAGCGCCGCCGTGATCCAGTTCAGCAGTTGTTTTCGCTCAGCCTGACTTGGCTGCGGTGCCTCCTTCGGCGGCATGTCGCCACCGCGCACCCGCTCGGCGACATTGCTGAGCGTCTTGGGCCGAGCCAAGATCGCCTGGGCGGAGCCAAAGCTCGTGAGATCCAGATCGTTATCCGTGGGCGCCTTCCCATGGCACTTTCCGCAGGATCTGACAATCAGCGGCTGGATCGATTTCTCGAACTCCGCCGTGAGCTTTGCTCTGTCGTCAGCGGCGGAGACATTGCCGATGGTCAAAACGATGACGATGACCACACAAGCCTGCAGCGCAGGCAAGGGAGTCAGACACGCAGGGGTCACGCAGGCATCCCCTTGCTTGTGCCGCGGGATGGTGTCGATCCGTCCTGCCGATTTTGAAATGTTGCCTGACATGCGTCACACCCTTGATCTGTGGCTCTCGATGTGACTCCGCAACTCGTTGGTCGCGACTTTCAAGTGACCATTGCGCAGCGAGTCAATCAATCGCTGATGGCTTTTGATTCCTTCTTTCCATTCGGCTTTCTTGACGCTTTCGCGAAACCGCTGAAAGAAGACATGCAGCAGGTCGCCAAAAGCCACCAACGGGTCCAGACCGCTCGCTTCCAGCAACGAGCGATGGAACTCGATGTCCAGCCGAATCCACGTTCTCAAATCCCGAGCCGAACGGAACTGGTCAACCAGCGATTGCAGCTGATCGTAAATCGAATCGTCCTCGGCCATCCGCTTCGCCACGTGTGGCAACACGCCGGTCTCGACGACGATCCGCGAATCAATCAGCTGCTGCGATTTGGTGCGAGGCGCTGCCAGATAGCCAAGTACCCCCTAGGGGAGTCGAACCCCTGTCTTCGGACTGAGAATCCGATGTCCTGGGCCACTAGACGAAGGGGGCGCACAGGAAACAGCCCGCCGGCGCCAAAACGCCACACGGACAACCTCTAGTGTCCCGGTGGCGCGGCGGACTGTCAACCGCCACAATCGGCCCAGTCCGGGACAAACCAGCCAGGACCGGTGACGTCGCGCGTCCCGCCCAACGCGCAAACCGCCAGGATCATTTTCGCCCACCGCCGATTGCGGTTATGATCGAGGACGCAAATCGAGACGACGGCGAACGGCCCCACCATGGCTGCTTGCCTGCTACCCCACGGCTAACCTGCCCCGTAAGGATTCATCGATGACCTACCAGCTTCGCTCGCATGCACGTTATTGCCTCCTGTTGGCCCTGGCCATGCTTGCCTCAGGCTTTCTCGTCAGCGAGACACCGCTGACGGCCGCCGAACGTGTAACGAACGCCCCTGCACAGAACGATTGGCCCTGGTGGCGTGGTCCGCAGCACACAGGCATCGCTACGCCTGGCCAAAAGCCACCGCTGGAATGGGGACCGAACCAGAACGTCGCCTGGCGATTCGCCGTTCCTGGACGAGGACACGCCCAGCCAACGGTTGTCGGTGACTTCATCTACCTGCCGACCGCTGATGAAAAACGAGAAATCCACTCGGTGCTCTGCCTGCAGCGGGAAACTGGAAAACTAGTCTGGAAAACCGACGTACACACCGGTGGCCTGGACCGCGGTGGCCATCAGAAGACGTCCCAGGCCTCCGCGACGCTGGCCTGTGATGGAACGCGACTGCTCGCCAACTTCCTGCATGACGGCGCCGTCTGGACGACTGCGCTGGACCTCGCAGGCAACGTCCTCTGGCAACAAAAAATCAGTCCCTTCGTCACCCACCAAGGCTTCGCGGCTTCTCCCCTCATCTACGGCGACCTGGTGATTGTCGCCAGTGACAACAAAGGCGGTGGCGCGATCGCCGCACTGGAGCGGGCCACCGGGAGGGTCGCCTGGAAACGTATGCGTCCCAAGCTGGCGAGTTACGCATCACCGATCTTGATCCAAGCCGCCGGGAAAGAACAGGTCGTGATCCAGGGCTGCAACCTGGTAACAAGCCTGGACCCGACCACTGGCAACCTACTCTGGGAAACGGAAGCCGCCACTACGGAATGCGTCACAACATTGGTCACCGACGGAGAACGTGTCTTCGCCAGTGGCGGGTACCCAAAGAACCACGTGCAGGCGGTGTTTGCCGATGGTTCCAAGAAAGTGGCCTGGGAAAACAAGTCACGTGTTTACGTACCGTCCATGCTGGTCCAGGGCAACTACCTGTACGCCATGCTGGACGCCGGAATCGCTACCTGCTGGGACACCCGCACCGGTAAAGTGACCTGGAAGCAGAGGATCGGTGGCACCTTTACTGCCGCACCAATCATGGTCAACGACTTGATCTATGCCTTTGATGAAGCCGGGCAGGCAACCATCTTCCGGGCCGATCCGAAAAAATACCAGCAGGTCTCGCGTGCCCGCATCCCAGGGGAACAGTTTTCGTCACCGGTTATCTGCGGCAGTCGACTCTACCTGCGCGTAGGCCAAACCGAAAACGGCCGGCGTCAAGAATACTTGTATGCGATTGCCACCCCTGAGGGGCAGTAAACCTGGCTCTGAAACCGCGGCCTGCTCGGGACAACGCTCAGCCACTCTTGAGGGCGGTCGTGCGGGCTGCTTCACTCGCTGTCACCAAGTGTGAGCTGGACGTCAAGGCGCCGCCCTGAACGCACCACCGTCATGGTCACTTCCTCGCCCGGGCGTTTGCGTTCAATGATCGTCAGTAACTCATCCGCGGTTTTGACCAGTTCCCCATTGACCGCCACGATACGATCGGCGGAACTGTAATCCCAGCTCATCTCGTCAAAAACAAAACCACCGACGCGCCGACGTTGGCGCACTCGGCGAAACCCCTTCAGGCCTGCCCGTTCGGCCGGGCCCCCAGGAACCAGTGTGGCAATTACCAGCCCTTCCTCGGTCTGATAGACGCGAGAAATTCCTGTGTCCGGACGAATCACGCGCCCATGCCGGATCAGCTGGGGCACCACACGGCGAATCGTGGTCACCGGAATCGCAAACCCCACACCTGTATTTTCCCCCGCGCCGCTGGGACTCACAATCGCGGTGTTCATGCCGATCAGTTGACTGCGGCTATCCAGTAACGGCCCGCCTGAATTACCACTATTGAGCGCCGCATCGATCTGGATGATCGACTTCATTTCGCGACGATTCCTAGAAGGGATCTGGCGATTCAGGCTGGAGATGATGCCCACTGTCATAGTCCGCTCCAATCCAAACGGATTGCCGATAGCGAAGATCTTCTGTCCCACGCGCAACCGGGTAGAATCCCCCAGCTTGATCGGAAACAGCATCTCCGGTGGGGCATCGATCTTCAGCACCGCGATGTCGTTATCGGGGTCCGCACCTACCGGGCGCGCTGTATAGGTCTCGTTGTTGAACAATGTGACACGGGCGCTTTTGGCGTCTTCCACCACGTGCAGGTTCGTCAAGACATGGCCTTGTTTGTCGAGGACACTTCCCGAACCTGAACCCTCGGAGGGACGGCCTTCGTCGAAGAAAAACGACTGCTGCCGAGCCATGCGTGTCGTAATATTGACCACACCTCGATTGGCATTCTCATAGACCGCAATGTTCACTCGTTCGGCTGCGGAAAAATCAGCCAAATCGTCGGCCCCGCTACTGCCAGCTACTGGCGCCGCGATCGCCGCTGAACGCTCCTGGGCCATCAACCGCATAGCCGGTCCATCCCGTGTTACGGACAACGCCATCAAGGCGCCGACAAACCCCGAGACCAGGCACATCAATAATAACTTTCGCATCGTCTCTCCCTCACTTGCTGCAGATGATTTCTTCACCAGTGAGCCGCAGTACTATGGATACGATCGCAGTGGCTCATCATGGTGATGAGTCGCCGTGCGCCAGACGTACCATTCAGTCCGCCCGGGCAACGCCAGAAAGCATAGATTTGGACTCCGAAAAAGTCGAGGGCCGCTGGCGACGGCGCACGGCCCCCCGGCAATCACCACCAACGATGCAGGTGCCAAACGCGTGCTGCTCTGTGGCGGCCCACACTAGACACCTGGACGATGACGTGCGGATTCCTGACGCGAGGAATCTACAGACAGACGCAATTTACGAGCTCGCCGATTTGGCCCGGGCGTTGGTCTGCATACGCATGTTCAAGAATTGAACGATCAGCGCAAAGGCCATGGCGAAATAGATATAGCCCTTGGCAATCGGAGTGCCGATACTCTCGGCGACGAGCATCACGCCGATCAGGATCAAGAAAGCCATCGCCAGGATCTTGAAAGTAGCATGCTGAGAAACAAAGCGGCTGATCGGATTGGCGTACAACATCATCACCCCCACAGCGAGGACGATGGCCGAAGCCATCACCCCAATTCCGAGCCAGAAGTTTTCGCCGTCGGCCTGAACCGTACCCACCGCCGTGATCACCGAGTCCAGCGAGAAAACAAGATCCATGACGGCAATCTGCATCAGCACTTTGGACATGGAAACGCCTTGCTTGGCTGCTTCGGCATCCGCACCGTGCCCGCCTGTCTGTTCGATCTTCTCGTGAATCTCGGTGACACTTTTCCAGATCAAGAAGAGACCGCCGGCAAACAAGATCAGATCTTTCCCGGAGATCACATTTACTTCGGTTCCATGCTCACCCTCTGGCAAGAAACTCGCCGGCAGTCCAAGACTCGTAAGCTCAAACAGCCCTTCGGAAAGGCCGAGAATCCAGGACAACGAGAACAGTAGCAAGAGCCGCATGATCATGGCCAGCGCCAATCCCAAGCGACGCCCCTTGGACTGCTGCTCAGCCGGCAGTTTGTCGGTCAGGATCGCAATGAAAACGATGTTGTCGATTCCCAGCACAATTTCCAGTGCTGTCAAAGCGATCAAGGCAATCAGATATTCCATGGTGTTTCCTGGCAAAGATAGGAATAAACGCCCAAGACCCGCATTGCAGCAGCCCAGCCTACGGCAATCAACGCAACCCGTCGAGTCTATCTCCAGCCAAGCGGCAATTCAGGGGATTCCCACAAGTACGTTTTACCCGGGCTGCGACGCCCCGCTCCAAGAAACCAGCGAGTGTTCACGCACCTGAGACTTGCCACAACTGGGCCCGCCGGTGAAAATAGCAGGATAGGGAGTACAGCCGATGGGAAAATCTGCCGCGATCGCAACCGCCACGGAATTGTTGGAAATTCTCAAGCGGAGCCAGCTCGTCTCTGCCGAGCAAATCACAGCACACGAAGAGGCCGCCCAGGGTGCCAGCGACGCCAAGGCAGCCGCCCGAATCTTCGTCAAAGCGAAACTGCTTTCACCCTGGCAAGTGATGCAGCTGCTGGCTGGCAGACACAACCTCAGGCTGGGTCCCTACACCCTCCGCGAGCAGACGAAAAAAGGGTCGCAAGGCGCGATGTTCCTGGCCGAACATACGCAGTTGAATCGGCTGGCCACAATCAAAATTCTCCGAGACGAACATTCGCTTGACGCCGCCAGGAAGGCTTTCGGGGTCGATCACCCCCACTTGTTACGTGTCTTGGATGTCGACCAGAAAGGCGAACGCTACTACGTGGCCATCGAGCATGTGGCGGGTCCCACACTGCAAGAACATGTGGCCAATCAAAAGCTGCTTCCCGTCAAAGAGGCCGTTACCTGGCTCCGACAAGCTGCGTCGGGCCTGGTGCACATTCATGCCAACAACCTGGTTCATGGCGGAATCCAACCCACGGTTCTCCTGGTGGACAAACAGGAAACGTTGAAGATTGCGGATCTGGGAATGACCGGTGCGGCTGCGGCCACCGTATCGTCCGAAGCGAAACCATCTGTCTACCTAGCACCCGAACAACTCCAAGACGCGCCGCTCACCGCCGCCGCTGACATTTATGCACTAGGGGCCACCTTCTATTTCCTGCTAACAGGAAAGGCCCCATTCCAGCAACTGGAAAAGACAGAGCTTGTCGCCGCCAAACAGCAGGGACCGTCCAAGAAGATCCTCGACCGGCGCGCGGATCTTCCCCCCGCACTGGTCAAGATCTGTGACCGGATGATGGCGCCACAAGCAGACGAACGGTTTGCCAATGTCGCCGCTGTCGAAGGGATTCTCGGGGATTGGCTGGAACAAAATCATCAGGAGCAAGACCAGGAAAGCGGCGAGCCGGAAACCATGCGTGAGAATTCCGCAGCGGCTGATGTCGCCAACGCACCCGTCGTCTCCACAGAATTCCCGGGCATCAACACCGAGTCGTCGCCGACACCCGTGAAACAAAGCAAAGCGGCAGGAGTCCGAATCGCCACCAGCCGCCCCGCCAGAACCGAGCAGAAAGCCAAGAAGGAAACCACGAAAGACGACCGAACAGGCCTGTCCCCAAACCAGAACGGCAACACGAAAAAAATACCACTGGGGATTGTGATTAGCGCCGTCTGCAGTGTGCTACTAATCCTCGTGCTCCTCGTCGCTCTGGTCGTCTTTGTTTTCTTTCCCGGCAGTAGTGACCGGGCATTGGCACAAACCAACCCGTCTGAACTAGACACTCCGAATACAGAGACGGGTAACGCAGCGGTCTCTGACCTGGAAAGCGACCCGGAACCAGAGACTGAGCCCGTCGATCACACGCGAGACCGGGTGGCAACCGGTCCGCCTGCCTCACCCCAGGACAGTACCGCAGGCACGGCAACCCTGCCGGCCGCAAAACCAATGACAACAACAGGCATCGGTGGCGGACTTAACGCAGCAGTACCTGCCGACAAGGCGCCACCGGCAACCGATGTGGCAGTCAACACGGAATCCGCAACACCAGAAACGCTCCCGAAACCGGCTGAACCAGCGGCAGCAGAACCGCCACCGGCCAAACCAGAACCGGCCGCACCTGCGGCACCAGAACCGCCAACAGCCAAACCAGAACCGGCCCAGCCGGCAGCCCCGCCCACCGCGCCTGCGGGGAAACCCTTTCGCGACCTCGCAGCCCAGGTCGATTTGCCACCACTGGATCCTCAACAAGCTCCCGCCAAAACTGCGACGCCTCTCGGTCCTGTCCATCTGGGCCCGCAGCAAGTCTGCTTTATCCGCCTGCTCGGTGGGCGTAGTGCATTGCGTGGCAAACAACAATTCAAAATGGCCAACGCCGACGATGGTCGCGCAGAACGCGAGTGGGAACTCTCGCTGGCAGCCTCTGACGCGGATAAGGGCAAGGTCGTCGCCCTGCTCGCGCTCGCTGACGGTAACCTCACTTTTCAATGGACCGCAGAAGCAGCTCAGCAAAGAGGAGCAGCCAACCTGCGGAACTGCCTGTTGAGTATGTCCGCGGGAGAGGATGTGATACAGCTCGGTCTGCGCAAGCCAATTCAGATCGAAGCACCCGAATTCAACCTAAAAAAACAAACACTCGCGCTGAAATGGGATCTTCCTGATTATCCCGACCCGGCCGCGATGAAGGTCGAGTTCACCGGCCTGGACGGCAATTTTCCAGAATTCAAGTGGGACCCTGAAACCGGACAGGCCCAAGCTAACAAAGGCCAGGCGCTGATCCGCTTCACGAAAGCACACACGGGACTGGAAATCGAACTGGCCACCGCCCTCAAACGCAATCAGTTCGAATTGGGTCTGCGCCCCTGGGTCAAGCCACCGCAGGGCCGCAGGATCCCTTTAAACATCAAAACACTGCAACAAGCGCAGCAAGCAGCTGTCAACGGCCAGCGGGCAGCCAGCGTGGCTATCGCCCAATCAGGCGAACTCAAGAAAAAGAACAAGGAACTGGGTGCGCAGCGCGAGAACCTGGCAAAACAAGCCTTGGAACGCGCCAAGAAGACATTCGCCCAGGTGCAAGCCTTTGACAAAGTCTTCCAGGAAGGTAGCGGCAAGCTGCAATTTCGCGTCATCTACCGGACCGATCAACACCAGATCGAGCTACTACGCACCAGCGGCGCCAAGGCTGCCGATGGCTAGGTGACCTGCCGCCAGACAGCCTGAACTCTTCTACGCCCCAACGGCGGCACGGACTGTCATGCCACCTCGCTAGCGGCATTGCGGACAGGCCCACTGACCCCAATGGCCGTTACAGTCGGCACAAAGGTCACTCCCGGATCTGATTCCCGAACCAGACATGTTCAAGAAAAACCACAGTTTGCCTGGGGGCGTGCTACGCTTCCATCACAGAGTTAATCGAGATCAATCACGGAGTGTTGCCAGGCAGCAGTTCTACGACGAGGTAGAACCCAAAAAAATCAATCTCTTGTGGACCTTTCCTATGACCCGAAGGCAGTGGAACATCGCAGCAGCGCATCTGTCGCTGAGCCTGATGATGCTCGTCCTGTGCGGGTGTTCACAAATCCGACTTCCGGCAATCGATCCCAGTGGAGAGCGGATCTTCCTGCCGTCGCCCGCCTCGACCACCTGGGTGGCACCAGAACCCTGGAATGGTTGGAATCCGGCATCTTCTTGGTTTCCCAAACCGGTTTTCAGCGGTCCCGGTAACCCGCCTCCCTGCAGTGACGGACCGCCTGGTAAGGGTGCATCTGGTATCGATCCTTGGACCGGTTTACCGCAAACCCCAATGCCCCCCGGAGAGGCGGGAGAATTGGTAATCACACCCCGGCGGTTGGTAGCACCCGTCGGTGGTGAAGTCGTGATTCTGGCCGGTCTCTGTGGCCCTGACGGTTACCTGGTGACAAAACAGCCGATCGAGTGGATTCTAGCGCCAGACGGCGTCGGCCACTTCGTGGCCGTAGGCGATCAACCCGATTCAATTCTGCACCACCTGGGAAAACGTCCCAATGCAGAAAAGCGAACGGCCGGCTTTGCCACCAGCCACACGTCCAGCGTCGCCGAAACAGTGACTCGAGGGACCCCTAACCCCGCCGACGATGTGCAATTGAAGACGGGTCAAAGTTGGATCAGCGTGACTTCGGCCACGCCCGGAACCAGTCATCTCACCGTACTCGCGCCAAACGCAAAAGGCTGGCCACTGCGGCGCAAAGTAACCACCATTCACTGGGTTGATACCAACTGGGTATTGCCCTCTCCCGCAAACGTTCCGGCCGCAGCTGCGGCACAGCATCGGCTGGAAACGCGTGTGACACGACTAGGTGGAACGCAGCCAGCACCGGGATGGATCGTTCGGTATCAAATCGTGTCAGGACCTTCCGTGCGTTTCGGCGATAGTGGCAGCCAATCGGCAAGCGTCCCCACCGACAATGAGGGTCTGGCTCCCATCGAAGTAATTAATCCCACCGGAGCCGTTGGCACCAGTCGCATTCGCGTCCAGATCGTGCGGCCTGGTGATGCCGCCAAGGGCTCTCCTGAGATGATCCTCGGCGACGGCTGGACTACGATTCAGTGGAATGCGCCAAGCCTGCGTCTCACCGCTACCGGACCGGAACTTGTCAGCGTCAACGCGGTGGCCATCTACCATCTGGAAATCAGCAACCTGGGTGATCGTGTCGCGCGTAACGTGGAAGTCCAGGCACGTTTGCCCGAAACACTCGAATTTCTCAATAGCCGCCCGGCTGGACGCCAATTTACCTCCCAATATCGATGGCAGTTGGGCAACCTGGCACCGGGAGCAAAAACCAGCCTCTCTGTCACCTGCCGCGCTGGCGCCCCAGGCAACCTGCGCCTGCCGTTCACAGTCCGCGCGGATCAGATCACCGAACAACGCTCTGAAGTCGCCTCCAGAATTATTGAAACTGCACTGTCCGTGCGATTTGTCAATCCACCGGAAACTGCCGAGGTCGGGCAGAAACTGGTCTACAAAATCGAAGTTACCAATCGCGGATCGACAGCATTGAGTCGAGTTTCCCTGCGTGACATGTTCGACTCCGGGTTACGCCATGCGGAAGGGCAGCTCAGTCCGATCGAACGAGTCATCGGAAACCTGGCCGCAGGCGAAACACGTAGTGACCTGTCTGTCTCCTTTATTATGGAAAAGCCAGGACGGCTCTGTCACCAGGTCTCGGTCACTTCCGCTGAAGGACAAACGGCCCAGACACCAAGAACGTGTGTGACGGTCACGCAACCGGTACAACCTGTTGCACCGACAGTGTCAATGACAACCACTTGGACTCCCTCAACGATTACCACGCAACAAAAATCAACTCTGACAATTCAAGTTACCAACAACGGTGATCGCCTCGCTCAGGATTTACGCGTCGCGGTTGACTTCCCCGTTACACTCGACCCACAGCAGGCAACCGATGGATTTGTGCTGCCGCAGAACCGCAACCTGATGCATTGGGACATACCTGGAACACTGCTGCCTGGTCAGACAATCAAACGCCAGGTGGTATTCACTGCATTGCAGAGCGGCTCACTGCAGGTCGAAGCAATTGTCACACAAGCTGCGCAGGAATTGACTCGTCGCCAGGTCCTGTTGAACGTCCAGGCACCAAACCTGGACGAGTCGCGCAGTCCACAACGTCCAGCACCGACACCTGCCAACGGGCCAGAGTTCCCCTCGCCAGCTCCGAGGGCAACCGCCAACAAGAACACAAGCGGCAAGCTTTCACTTTCGTTGCGTTCCAACACCGGTGCCATGCGAGTCGGTCAACAGTCGACTTTCTTTCTCGAAATCACTAATGGGCGCAACGCCGCGGAAGACGAAGTGGTTCTGGAAGTAACCATTCCAGACGGCATGAGTTTCAGCGATTTTTCGCGTCCACGCTCCGAGCTGACCTTTGCGCCAGATGGCCGCAGTTTCAAGCTGGCAGCGATTCGAACGTTGCGTGCCAAAGAGCAACCCTCTCCATACCGCTTAACGTTGACTGCTGACAAAGCCGGCCAATTCGAGCTGGTCGCCAGTGTGAGCAGCCGGCAAACGCGCACACCAGACTCGGCAAACGCCATCATTGTGGTTCAGCCCTAGCTGCAACAGGCGTCCCCACCGTTTGCCATCCCAGACGGCAGTACTGCAATAGCACCATCCGCATCGCGGATCGGAAATCAGCCGAACCGCCTGTGCAGTAACCTGCCACGCGATTTGACGTGATCGCAGCCAGGGTCGCAGAGTACGAATACGCCACTACAATACGCGGTTGCACCATGCCTGGCAGGCTGCAGCAACCCAGGATCGCCTGTAGCGTGCTCCGGCGAGTGCCTTCACTTTCTCACTGATCACGGTCCTTAACCACGTCACCATTCCAATCCGATGCCCCGTTTTGTCGTGTTGCACCACCTCACACCGCCTGCAGGCCCGCGCGAACCCCACTGGGATTTGATGCTGGAAAGGGACGGCGCCCTGGAAACCTGGGCACTGCCTGTGCCGCCCACCCTGGACTCCACTCAAACTGGCCAGCGTCTGGCAGACCACCGAATCCACTATCTCGATTACGAAGGCCCCGTCTCTGGCAATCGTGGTACCGTAAAACGCTGGGACTGGGGAACTTACCTGCTGCTCGATTCAAGCCCTGGCCTGCGTGAGATTCAGCTATCTGGCCAACAACACACAGGCCACGTGCGGCTGCGACGCAAGACAGCCGAATCAGAATTCTGGTCGATCAACTGCAGCGCTGTAGATTAACCAGCTCAAACAGCCTGCCGCTTAGCGCTGCCCGGCTGTTTGGCCCATGAGACGAATTTCCCCCTCACCAAGGGCAATCTCATCCAACTGAAAGCCCTCTACCTCCAGGGACGGAATTTCCGCTGGAACGCGTAGCAAAGCAACTGGAGCTCCATCGGACTGGGCCCAGCGCAAATCAAGTTCCGCGCGCCGGGCTGCCGCGGCCACTTCATCCAGCAGGTCCTTCAACGGTAAAGGGAGCAACCCTGCACGGACATTCTGAACTGTGATCGCCACTTCGTTGGATTGCCGATTCACTGCCAGTGAGAGCGTCAACGAGACCACAGTCTCGATGCGTGGGTCCTGGTACTGGCAGGCGAACTGCACCGAGTCCGGATCAATCGCCACACGCGGCGCTGACACACCAGCTGGCAAGGAATCCGAAAACTTCTCCTTGAGGTCCGACGCCAGCCAGCCATTAATCTGGTCCTCATCAAAGACGGCCTGCCAGCGGCCCGCATCCTGGATCTCATTGTGCAACTCGAGCACCTGACGTTCCAGCTCATCACCTGCGGCAGCCTGTTGCTGGGGGTTAACTTCCAGAGCCTGCTCATAAAAGTCAGGGACGTACCGCGTTGCCTGGTAGAGCATCAAGCCCCCCAGCACGAGCAGTAACAGCAACGCAGCGATCGCCAACAGGAAAAATCGCAGCGGCTTCCGGATCACAATCGCCTCGTTGTTCGTCGGCCCTCACGCTCGCAGAGACTCCGAGCGATCGTAATGAAACATCTACCCAAGGATCACCATTCAGCACGTACTCTCACAGTTCGCTGAACCTGGCCTCAAGACACCTGCATTGCCTTTCAAGCTACCCGTACTTTTCACATTAACTGTCCACGAACTGCAGTAACGCGTAACGTTTCTTGCCACGCCGTAACACGACCATCGTCTCACTCGCTAAATCTGTCGAGGTAAGGCGGGCCGCAATGTCAGTACAACGCCGGTTATTGATGTAAGCGCCGCCCTCCTTAATCACCCGTCGCGCCTCACCTTTGGATTGAACCAGTCCGGCAGTCGAGAGCGCATCGATCAGCCCCAGTCCTTCTCCGCCCAAATCTGCTGCGGGAACCTGCTGACTGGGAACGTCGGCAAAAACATCGCTCAATTGCTCATCACGCATATCTGCGATTTCAGCACCGAAGAAGAACTCCGTCGCTTTTTGAGCCACCGCCAGCTGTTCACTTCCATGGACCAGTTGCGTCAGTGCCTCCGCGAGCTTCCGCTGACTTTCACGCTTTTCGGGTCGCGTCTGGCGCACTTCGTCCAACGCGACAATTTCCTCCAGGCTCAAATCGGTCAAGAACCGCAAGCACCTGCCGACATCGTCATCAGCTACGTTGATCCAATACTGGTAGAATTGGTAGGGACTGGTCCTGTCGGCTGAGAGCCAGACGGTTCCACTCTCCGTTTTACCCATTTTGCTGCCGTCGGATTTGGTCAACAGCGGGCAAGTCAAACCATACAGGTGTGCACCACACAGGCGCCGAGCCAAATCGATGCCGGCAGTAATATTGCCCCACTGGTCACTGCCTCCAAACTGCAATCCACAATCGTACTGCTGATGCAGATGGACGAAATCGTAGGCCTGCAACAACATGTAGCTGAATTCGGTATAGCTGATACCGACATCATCACGTTCCAGGCGGTGTTTCACTGAATCTTTGGCCAGCATCGCGTTCACGGGAAAGTGCTTGCCGACATCGCGCAAGAAACCAAGGTAGCTGAATTCCTTCATCCACTCCCAGTTGTTGACTAGCAGTGCGGAAGAATCACCACTGTCAAAATCCAGAAAGCTGCGCAACTGCTGTTCCATACCCGACAAATTGGCCTGCAACATCTCCTCGGAAAGCAAATTACGTTCCTGGCTCTTGCCACTGGGATCACCAATCATCCCGGTCGCACCTCCAACCAGTGCAATCGGGCGATGGCCCGCGCGTTGAAACCGGCGCAGTGTCATCAGCGGCAAGAGGCTGCCGACATGCAGACTATCGGCAGTTGGATCAAAGCCAACGTAAACCGTGCGGGCCCCACCTGCCAACCAACCCGCCAGTTGCTGGGCATCGGTCGACTGGTGCAGTAAACCACGTTTCTCCAAATCAGCAAAAACATCCGACATCGGTACGTTCGACTCTCAATTTTGTGTTGCCTGGACGGTATCAAACAGGACGGTATCAAACAGGACGGTATCAAACAGGACGGTATCAAACAGGACGGTATCGAAGATCAACGCCATCGAAGATCAACGCCGGCAACCGGAAGAAAACAAACAAACGCCACGGCCCTGAACACTGAAGCCATCAGACGGCAGTGCCAATACACTGCGCCAACACGCCTGGCGCGTTGGCGAGCGTAACCAAAAATGTTCCCGGCCACAACGACATTACCCAGTGGAAATACCACACCTGCTATTTCTTCAATGCTTCCCATTCCGGCGTATCAAACGCACTTACCATCGCAAAATGCAATGAGGACTTCGTAGTCAGGTCGCATCTGGTGACCAATCGTTCCGGCACCAGACTCCTGAAAAAGAAACAAACCTGAGAAGAGAGCGACGACGAACTCATCAGGAAACCTCCGTTCAGGGTCTTCAGGAACAAACAGGTCTGTGACGCGAGACTGTAAAAAGTTCTTATCGCAAAATTCTGGTTTACCACCTGATGGTGTACAGCGCCGGTGTTCGTCGCTCGGAAGGCATTTTGTCTTCCGCCACACCCCGTGGAAATCAAGCGTTAACTGGCATCCCGGCAGAACGCCATAAACAGTACTGCTTCACGTTGCTCACCAGCACGCTGGTAAACGCCGCGAATCTGCTTGATCCGCTGCCATGGATCTCTCTCGGCTGCATGGACAGACAATTCTGGTTTCTGCTCGGCGAGCACCTCCTGCCAGGCCGAAAGAAACGTGTCTCTTTCAAGTGCTTCCAACTCCCGCACCACATGCAACACCAGGTCGGGCCTGACAAACATCGCTATCGTTTTCTCCCCACCTAAAGCACGGCCCCCCAACAAGCATTGACTGAGCGTGAAACTCACCTCCTCCGAATCGCCGCCTGCGGCGACGAGCGTCGCGTGCAACAAGGCCCAACCGGTACCGATCTCCTCAACTCCGCCATTCTCTTCCAGGCGACTCCGCAGGCCGTCAACGGACTCCGCCACCCTATCGGTGCGTGCGGCTTCAAAAACTTCGCGAGCATTCTCGCGACCCAGTACTAGCAACACACCTGTTTGAAGCTGTTCCATGAAACTCCTCGATCGTTGAATACCGCACCACCTGGTGTGGATCCCATTTGTACAAACACGGAAGCTGTTCCTCTACCGCTGGCATCCTGCCCAGCGATAGGCCATCATATCAGCTGATCATCTTCTTCCACCCCACCACCCTGGGCAAACTCACTACGCTGGGTAACGGATTTCAATCCGACCACCCCACAAGTACGCCTCGCAGTCCGGAGCTGAGTATGAGTCTGTTTGATCGCTTTCGTCTGGACGGACAAAAATTGTTCATCACCGGTGGCAGTCGGGGGCTAGGCCGTGAAATGGCCTTGGCGATCGCCGAGGCAGGTGCCGATGTGATCCTGGTAGGACGCGACGGCGAAAGTCTGGAACAAACGACCGAGGATATTCGCAGTCTGGGACGCCAGGCATGGTCTTTTCAACGGGACATGGGACAACCTACGGAGTGTGAAGAAACCTGTCAGGAAGCAATCGCCCAACACGGTCCGATTGACATTCTGATCAATAATGTGGGGGGGCGCCGTGAGAACATCCCCACAGAGGACATGACGCTCGACAAATGGCGGGAGTTAATGGACTTGAATCTGACCAGCGCTTTTCAGTGTACCCGTTGTCTCGGTAAACACATGATCGATCGTGGGCAGGGTGGCCGCATCATCAATATCGCGTCCATCAATGCTTTTGTCGCCGGACGCAACATTGCAGGCCGCCATTACGAAACAGCCAAGGCCGCAATGGTCCAATTCACCCGGGCAACCGCAGTCGATTGGGCTCCACATCGAATCACAGTCAACGCCATCTGTCCTGGCGGCTTCATGACGGAGCCCAACCAGCGTTGGGCCCGTGAACACCCCGAAGTCATTGAAGGATTTCAAACTCAGATTCCCATGGGAGCCTTTGGAATCCCGGAAGACCTTGGGCCACTGGCGGTCTATCTCGCCTCGGATGCAGCCAGATACATGACCGGAGCCGCTCTGATCATCGACGGTGGATATACCCTCAGCTGATACCGCGGGCCGCTGTCCCGGCAACCACCAACCGACAGTCTTTGGCAACGGCTTAATTCGCATTCAAACCAATGGTCGTAGCGTTGATAGTCCCTGATTGAGAGCGCCTACAAGAGAAATCACGTCGAGGCCGTTTGACGAGTCTGAAACCAGCGTTTAAAACTAGTCGAAATGGCGTTGTGTCTGCCGCAAAGTGGCTCTCGCAAAGGGGAGCCGTGAATCGGGTCAGGGTGTAACAGCAGCAGCCCTAAGCGGGGTACCCTTGTGCGAGAGCCGCTTTGCGGCAGCCAGGACGGCCACGAGCTGGCCTGAGGTCTCGTAGATGTCTTCTGAGCCTACTTCTGTAGATGGCGAATACGTTCCCAGCGAAGCGTCCGCTGACCAGTACGTGGTGGTAGCGCGGCGTTATCGGCCAGATAGTTTCGTCGATCTGGTCGGGCAACCGCAGGTTTCCCAGGCGCTCAAAAATGCGATCGCCACGCAACGCATCGGCCATGCCTATCTGTTCACCGGAGCGCGGGGAGTCGGCAAGACTTCCACTGCCCGCATTCTGGCAAAAGCACTCAATTGCGCCACCGGCCTGACGCCTGAACCCTGCGGAACATGCGATATCTGTTTAAATATCGCCCGTGGTGATGATATGGACGTTCTGGAAATCGACGGGGCCAGCAACCGTGGCATTGATGAGATACGCCAGCTGCGCTCGAATGTCAACATTCGCCCCAGCCGCGGGCGTTTCAAGATCTATATCATCGACGAAGTTCATATGCTGACGACGCCGGCATTCAATGCATTGTTAAAGACACTTGAAGAACCTCCCGAGCACGTCAAATTTGTCTTCTGCACGACAGATCCTGAGAAGATTCCGATCACGGTTCTGTCTCGTTGCCAACGTTTTGACTTCGCACCTGTCGACACAGAGTCGATTGTTGATCGGCTGCGGTTCATCGTTGAGTCCGAGGGAGTCGAAGCAGACGAATCCGCATTGACTCTACTGGCGCGACGAGCCAACGGGTCACTTCGTGACAGCCAGTCGTTGCTGGAACAATTACTGGCATTTTCGGCTGCGCGTATTACGTTGGAAGCGGTACACCAGATGCTTGGAACCGCGGCGGATGAGCGCCTGTCGGAGCTCGTTCATCACATTCTTTCGCGGGACGTTGCCGCCGCGTTACATGCCTTTGATACAGCCATTCGCGATGGCATCGACGTCGGCCAACTCGTGGAACAGTTGCTGACCCGTTTTCGCGACATGATGGCAGCCGCAGTCGGTTGCACAGCGGATCTCATGTTACAAGTTCCTCCCGATGAACACGAACAACTTGTCTTGGCGGGCCAGCAGGCTGGTTTGCCCACACTACTAGCGATGGCGCAAATCCTGGACGAATGCCTGATACGACTGCGACAGAGTTCACACCCTCGCATTCTGGCTGAAATTTCTCTGGTACGCATCTGCCAGATCGAAGACCTCCAACAGCTGGCCACGCTTATTGCTCAAGTCGGCGGCGGGGGTCCTCGACCAGCCACTGCGAAACCCTCTCCAGTGGCACCACCTGCCAAACCACAACCGCCGCATCAACAGCCACCCTCCGCCCCCCCTAGTGGCCAACACACGCCCCCAACTCAACCTCCAGACGACCCCGTTCCGGCCAAACCGGCCGCGACCGAAAATACCACATCGGCACCCGCCACATCAGAAACTACTGGGCCTGAAAATACTGAACCTGTGAATACCGGGACCGCGCGACAACTGGAAATACACTCCGGCAATGTCGAAGCGATCTGGAAAGAAGTGCTCTCACAACTGGAAGACATGACTTCTGACTTTGCACGGTTCTACGACCGGGTCTCGGTCTCCGCATCAAATCGCCTAGTCGTTAGCTTTCAAGCCGGGTATAGTTTCAAGAAAGAATCGTGCGAACGAGTAGATCGCAAGGCGAAAATTGAAAAGACGCTTTCGCAGATCGTTGGCCGCCCGATGCTTGTGGACCTGGCTGTACTGCCAGAGGAGATTCAGGAATCCCCGACGCAGCAACCGACAAAGTCTCGGCGGCAGCGAATGCGGGAAACCGAAGCGAATCCGCTGGTCAGCAAGGCATTGGAAGTGTTTGACGCCGAAGTCCAGCGAGTCGAAGAACCTGCACACAAAAATGCTTCCAGAGATTAGTTCACTCCTGGAGACCGTACCGGTGACCACATCGGGTGTGCTGCGAGCAAGCACACGCAGAGACGTTCTCCCGCACCCTTGAGCAATGAATAGCTATGTTTCAGAACCTGGGAAACTTGACCTCTCTGCTGCGACAAGCACAACAAGCTGGCAGCCAAATGGAAGAAATCCAACAACGCCTGAAATCAGAGCGGGTGACGGGCGCTGCCGGTGCCGGGATGATTACAATCGAAGCCAACGGTCTAGGTGAAGTGCTGAAAGTGAAAATCGATCCTGCGCTGGTCGAAAAGGGAGAAGCGGAAATGATCGAAGATCTCCTTCCAGCAGCCATCAACCAGGTCCAGGCCAAAGCCAAGCAACTACATATGGATGCTGTCAAGTCACTTACCAATGGCATCAATATTCCGGGATTAAATGAAGCTCTGGACCAGTTTGGCGGCAATCACACATCGGAATCGTAGACCCATGGGTTACCTGCTATTGGCTTTCGTTGTACATCGAAACGAGTGCCAGGCAGAACACACTCTTAAGGGTAAACCGACAATACACGACATGGCATTCGGCTTCATGCACACTTGAGGAAACACAATTCGGCATGGCACAACTAAGCGAGTCTGTCGTCAACGTCATTGACCAATTCTCAAAGCTTCCTGGAGTCGGTAGAAAATCGGCGGAACGCCTGGCTTACCATCTACTGCGGGTCAACAAGAGTGAAGCATTGGCGTTGGCAGACGCAATCCGTAATGTCCGCGAAAATGTCCGCTACTGCGAAACGTGTTTTAATTTATCGGAAGCTCCACAGTGCCTCATCTGCCAGGATTCGAAGCGCGACCAGTCGACGCTCTGTGTCGTCGAGCAACCTCAGGACGTCATCTCGCTTGAACAAGCAGGCGTCTTCCAGGGCGTCTACCACGTCCTGCTCGGGCGAATTGCGCCGCTGGAAGGTGTCGGGCCAGATCAACTGACCATCGAATCACTAGTTCAGCGTGCTCACAAAGGCAATTTTCAAGAACTGATCATGGCAACAAACCCAACGGTCGAAGGCGACGGCACAGCCTTACACATTTCAAATCTGCTTCAAGAATTACCGATACGAGTGACTAGACTGGCGCGTGGGGTCACTCCCGGATCAATTCTGGAACATACCAACAAAGAAATTCTCGCCGACGCATTATCTGGACGACAACAACTCTAAGGCCGGAAGTGCCGTCCAGTCCACCATTTGGCCAACGGTGGACTGAATCTGAACCACAACACATCTTGTTTCATCACCCTGCCCTGCTATTTTGCAGAAGTCCGCTCTACTCTTCTTTTTTGATACCACGACCTGCTGCATTTCCCCTTTCCTGTTTTCGAACAATCGCTTCATTCTTCAGGGTTTCTCTTTTTCGGATTCGTACCAATGCGTCTTTCGATGGGTACCGAGCTACGACAGGTCCAAAAACAGGTCCTGTCACCCACGATGATCCAGCGCATGGAAATCCTGCAACTGCCCGTGATGGCGTTGCAACAGCGAATTGAACAAGAGATGAACGAGAACCCATTACTGGAAGTCACGGAAGAAACGGAAACTGCCGAAGTAGACGTCGGAGAAGATCTTGACGAACCGGAAGCTGTCAATGACCAGGAAGAAGAACTGGTCGTTGAAGACAATTCGGACAACGCCTCGGACTTTGAACGCCTCCTGGAGCTAAACCGCGAGGTGCCAGATCATTTCGATGAACCGCCTCGCAAGAGCGCTAACCAGTTGGATGAGGAAGCTTCCCGTCGACACGACACCATGGCGAATGCCATCGAACGCCCAACCTCCCTCAATGACTTTCTACTTAGCCAACTTGGTGAACTCCGAATCGATGAAGCATGTTTCAGAATGTGCATGCGGATCATCTCTGCCTTGGATGCCGACGATGGCGGCAGGCTAAACAGCAGCCTTGAAGACCTGTTACCCGCGGACGCATCACCCGAAGAGCTGGCACTCGCCGAACGTGCTCTTGAGATCGTGCAGTCGCTTGAGCCGCAAGGAATCGCGGCACGCGATCTGCGTGAATGTTTATTGTTGCAGCTGACTGAAACCATGCCGTTCTACGACGAGGTCAAGGCACTTGTTTCAGATCACCTCGACGACCTGCACCACAACCGCATGCCCCTGATCAAAAAGAAGACGGGGTTTTCACTGAGTCGGATCCAAAACGCCAAAGAGCAGCTGAAGCGTTTGAATCCAAAACCTGCAGCAGCCTGGATGGACAACGTCGTCCCTACGGTTACACCAGACGTCGTTGTCGAACGACGTGACGACGGGAGCTACCGCATCATCCTGGAAGACACTTTTATCCCGCAGTTGAGAATCAGCAACTATTACCGCGAACGGTTGAGCAGCGGCACCGCCACTCCCGAAGAAGTCGAGTATATTCGCAAGAAAGTGAACGCGGCCCAATGGCTCATCGATTCGGTTAAACAACGTCGTCAAACACTGACCCGGGTTGCCCAGGCAATTGTTGATCATCAAACCAATTACCTGGAAAATGGGCCTGACTTCATTGAACCGCTGAGAATGCAACAAATTGCAGACAAAGTCGGGGTTCACGTCACCACCGTAAGCCGAGCCGTTGACGACAAGTGGCTGGAAACCCCACGTGGCATCCTGCCCTTGCGACAGTTCTTCGTTGGAGGCAGTCAAAATGATGATGGCGAAGACGTTGCCTGGGATCGAATCCGGATTAAATTGCAGGAACTCGTCGACAACGAAAATAAACAGAAGCCCTACAGTGACGACGACCTGGTCAAACAGTTAAAACAACATGGCATGAATGTGGCACGACGCACGGTGACAAAATACCGTCAAAAAATGGGCATTCCCAGTTCTCGCCAACGTCGGGATTGGACCAACAACTGACGGCAAGTCAACGTGTGGGACACAGCAGATACCACTGCAGGCAGGAAACCTACCGCTGGGAGACACTCTCTTCATTCGTACGTCCAAAGCCATGCGTGGAATCCCCTAACCTCAAACAGGCGGCAGAGTGGCAGACTTGACTGAAATCCTGCCAATGTTGACGGCCATGGCGCTGTTAATTGGAGCTTCGGCATTTTTTTCTGCCAGCGAAGCTGCCCTTTTTTACCTGCGTTCGGAAGACCGACTTCGCCTTCGCTCGGGAAATCGCGCACAACAGCTAGTCGACCGGCTACTGGAAGATCCCGACCGTGTACTCTCGGCGGTTCTGTTCTGGAACCTGGTTGTGAACCTGGCCTACTTCGCATTGGCCTCAATTGTCGGATTCAAGCTCTCCCCTTCGGCCTCCGTGTTTTTCGCGGCAGGGGCGCTGCTTAGCATTATCTTCTGCAGTGAAATGTTACCCAAAAGTGTGGCCGTTTTGATTGCTCCCAATCTCGCCAGTCTGGTGAGCATCCCGCTGGCCGTAATGATTCGCATTCTCGACCCAGTGATGCCGGCAATGCGAACGATCAATATGCTTTCGCAGCGCATGATCTGGCCGCGATTCAAGGAAGAAGCGTACCTCGAAGTTGCCGACCTTGAGCGTGCAATTGAACTATCGACATCCGACGCAAATCTGGCTCGACAGGAACGAGAAGCGTTACGCAACATCGTGCAACTATCAGAAATCCGGGCCGACGAATGGATGCGACCGCGCAATCAATTCCGCACCTTTCAGGCACCGGTATCCATTGACCAACTCGACAGCCAGTTAACCCCGAGTGGCTATCTGCTGATTTCCGAAGACGGCGGAGACGAAATCGGTTCTGCGGTCAATCTGAAAACGCTGTTCGATGTGCCGCAAGAGCACCTGGAATATCACGCCCAGCCAGTAACACACGTCCCCTGGTGCGCAACGGTCGCAGATGCTCTGGAGAAAATGCAACGTGGTGACCGGCCTGTATCGGTTGTTGTAAACGAATTTGGCGAAACGATCGGGATCCTTACTCTGGATGACATCATTGAAACCGTATTCAGTCAGCAACCGACACGTAGCGGCCGACTCCTGAATCAACAGGCTGTCAAAGAAATCAGCCCCGGGTGCTGGCGCGTGGTCGGAATCACCAGTCTGCGCCGACTCTCTCGTTACCTCGGCTTCTCCTTGCCCGATAGCAAGAGCGTTACCGTTTCTGGACTCGTTCACGAGCAATTGGAACGGCTGCCCCAATCGGAAGACGAATGCGAATGGGGGCCGTTTCGGATTCAAATCATCGATGCGCCCCAACGCGGACACCTGGTTGTCGACCTTCATCTACGTGTCTCGCGGGAGGATCTGGAATGACCTCCGCATGGATTCTATGCATGCTGTTGCTGGGGATCTTCTTCAGCGCTTTTTTCAGTGGATCAGAAACCGGTTTTTATCGGGCGACACGCGTCCGACTGGTACTCGACGGATTCAGTGGTGATCTTATTTCCCGCGGTCTGCTGTGGCTGGTCAACAACCCCGCACTGTTTGTCGCCACAACGCTCGTGGGCAACAATCTGGCCAATTACCTCGTCGCCCAGGGAATTGTGCAAGCCGTTAATTGGCTGAATCTGCCACGTCCAGAACTATCTCAATTACTGGCCCCCGTAGTGCTGTCACCGGCCATTTTTATCTACGGCGAGCTGTTGCCGAAGAATCTCTACTTCCGCGCTCCCAATCAACTCCTTCGTCGAGGAGGCCCGTTGTTCCTCTCCTGCGGCCTCCTGTTCGCCCCTGTCTCAGCTGCCTTGTGGTCACTAGGCTGGCTCCTGCAGAAAGTCGTCGGCGAAACTCCACTGCAGGTGCAATTTACACTGGCACGGAAAGAATTACGGCAGGTCTTCGAAGAAGGGCAACAGGCAGGCATCCTGCAATCTGCGCAGTCTCGTCTGGCCCAGAATCTGTTTGAGTTCGCCGGGCTACCCATTATTCAATTCGCCAAACCAGTCCCGCGCATCGCTACGGTACAAAGCAGCACCGACCGCATCGAAATTCTACGCCTGGCAAGGCGTCAAAGATTAACGGAAATTCCGTTGCGTGATCAGGACAATCAACAACTCACTAGTTACGTCAGAACGATCGAACTCGAACTGTCGCCTTCCCTGGATGCCGCCCCAATACACCCACTTTTACGCCTGCCTGCTCAGACCAGGCACGTTGATGCGGTTGCGCAAATCCAGGCTACCCGTGAAAACCTGGCTTGCGTAGTAGATGAGAGAAACCAGGTGCTGGGCCTGGTTTATTTGCAACAGCTCACTCAGCCGCTGTTCCGTGGTGATTAATCCGTCCGGCATAAGACGGGCCTCTCCAACAGGCAACAGTCTCAGGTCGGCTCTCAGGATTTCTGATAACCCAACGCTAGAATCACTTCCAGCATCTCCTCACACGTGATAAATCGACGGCGGTTGTTGAGCTTATAGGAGTCTATCGCCTGGGCCAATTCCTGGGCCGGGAGCGACAGATTCTGGTGGCTATTGGAAAACTGCCTCCGCTCCGAACCAGGGGCCGTAGAACTCTGCCCCGAACGGCGTCGATCAACAAACGGCGCTTCAGTGGAAGTCATGCGTGCTCTCTCCCGAACCGGTATACGCTACGACAGCGGCGGCGGAATTCCGCCATGAAACCGTACGTCGCTTTTCTGGTTCGGTCAATAATTTTGTTGAGAAAACCCGCGTCTCAGACAGCAGCCGATATCTGCAGCGTTGCGGCCAACCAGACTACCGAGAATCATGGCAATTTGATCTCCTGTCCCTTGGCATCACGGCAGTCCAATTCAAGATGCTCTGGAAACAGCCCTTCCACAGTGAGAACCTGCACATCCATACCGCCTTCCTCTTCAAGCTGCGTGATGTCCTTGCGCTTCTTGTTATTCAAATACGACGCCACATCATCATTGACGCGGACAGTGACGCGTGACACAGTCGGCTGCTGACTGGCTAATAACAGCATACGAATCACCTCGATCGCCATACTCTCGGCGGTTTTAACAACACCGCGGCCACTGCAACATGGACAATCCGCATAAACACTTCGCTGTGCGCTAGGGCGAATGCGCTGCCGCGTCATTTCAATCAGACCAAATGGACTGGTACGGAGAATCTTAGTCCGAGCGCGGTCTCGCTTCATTGCGTCACGCAGTGCACGCTCCAATCCCCGGCGGTGTTTTTCACGCCGCATATCAATAAAGTCGTTCACGATCACACCACCCAAGTCACGCAACCGCAACTGCCGGGCGATCTCACGAGCCGCCAGAAGATTCATCTGGTAAGCCGACTCTTCTGCATCTTTTTGCGTTCGAAAACTACCACTGTTGACATCAATCGCTACCAGCGCTTCCGTCGGATCAATGACAATTGAACCACCTTCTTTAAGTCTCACTTCACGCTTGTGAATCTGAGCAATGTCGGACTCCAAACGATACTTGTGGAACAGTGGTTCACGGCCCTCGTAAAAGTGCAGGCGGTTCGCAAACCTCGGCATGACCAGCTGCAAGAATTCCTTGGCGCGCTCATGGGCCTCCGCTTCATCCACATAAATCGCATCCACCTCGAGGGAGAAAATGTCCCGGATCGTACGGATGATCATGTCACTCTCTTCGTAGATCCCAAACGGACCTTCCGACTTGCGGAGACGTCGAACAATGACTTTCCACAGACGCAACAAGTAGGCGAGATCACGCGACAGTTCCTTGCGTTGCCGGTCTTGCCCGGCTGTCCGAACAATGAATCCAAGGCCTTTGGGAGGATTCAAATCGAGCATCGTTTCACGCAATTTACGGCGTTTCTCTTCGTCTTCAATCTTGCGGGAAACACCGACTCGTCCCAGTGCCGGCATCAAGACGAGATAACGCCCCGGGATACTGATATATGTCGAAAGCGTCGGCCCTTTGGTACCGATTCCTTCCTTGATCACTTGGACCAACACTTCGTCTCCGCGACGAAGTATGTCCTGGATCGGTGGTTTGATACGGGGCCGCCCTGAGTGACGCATCGTCCGGCGTCGGCCTTGTCGGCTGCCTTGTCGACCACCCTCACCCGCTTCGTCTTCGTCATCATCACGTTGCGCGTCCGCCGGGTCAAAACCGCCCTGGCGATAATACTGTGGCTCAACATCACTAATGTGCAGGAAACCATTCTTTCCGACACCAAAGTCGACAAACGCAGCCTGAATGCTTGGCTCGAGGTTTACTACCTTTCCCTTATAGATGTTGCCGACATAATTGTCCTGGCTACTTCTTTCGATATAAAGTTCTTCAAGACGACCATCTTCGATGACCGCAATCCGGCATTCTTCTGGCTCGGATACATTGATCAGCATTTCTTTTTTCATAGTGCCAAATTCTGTTCTTTGTAAATGGATTCATGGCGCAAGCTCCACTGCAGTTCGGGAAATCCAATGACCTGCGGCCTCTAAATCGTCTAAACCCAAGAGCATTAAGATCTCTCGAGGACGGACCGCGGCAGTGGGGGTCGTTCGCAACACAACACGAACGAATCCGTCTTCCAGCAGCAATTGTTCGAGACTGTCACCTACGTCAATCGGTTCCTTACGGCCTTCCCGCTTGATCGCATAGGGCAAACGGGACAGGAATTGATCGATCCTGTCCGCAACCTCGTCACGCCGTGATTCGGGAACTGGAAACTGGTAAACCAACCGTTCCACACGAGCTTTACCTTCTGAGGCATCCAACTTTCGAACCTCATCAATTATCAAACCTGGTGGCGTCAAAGCGTCTAGTTTTTGCGCAATGACTTCCGTCGCCTCATTTTCTGCCAATTCCACATCCATGACTTCGTCCTGGCCAGCAATCCCCAAGGCTAGCGCCGAGGGAAAGCTCATTCTGGCCTTGGGGTGGAACCCTTCGGACATACTCAACTTCAAGCCAGCGCGGCGAAAGATGCGTTCAAAAACACGCACCAAGTCACGGTGGCTTATCCACCGCAAATCGCCGACTTTCTGAAAGTGAATGCGAACGCGTTGACGAATCCTGGTCATAGAAAAAACTCTAGAAAGGTACGAGCTCAGGAACTGTTTTCCGCAACTCCTCATGCAAATAAGTCTTGATTTCACCCGCGGTTTCCATGTCCATCGCGCATTGATAAATAGCCTCACAGTCGGGCACGGAAACACTGCGGCATAACTTCTTGATCTCTGGAATTAAACTAGGAGGAACGCTAAGAGCACGGACCCCCATTCCTAATAACAACATGGCAAAGGCCGGCTGGCCACTGATCTCGCCACAGACACTTACAAATACGTCAGCCTCCGCAGCGGACTTGAGCGTCGCGTCAATCAGTCGCAGTACAGACGGGTCTACCGTCTGGTACAGATCGGCAACATCTTTATTATCGCGATCAACGGCCAGCGTGTACTGCACTAAATCGTTTGTACCAATACTGACAAAATCGACTTCCCGCAAAAAGCGATCGATCATCATAACCGCCGCCGGCACTTCAACCATCATGCCGACCTTCAAGTCAGCATCAAACGGAATACCCTCCTCTGCGAGGTCTTCCATGACGTCATTTAGTACTGATTTCGCCTGACGCAGTTCCACCATGGTTGAGATTAGAGGAAACATCAACTCAATCTGCCCCAAGGCGCTCGCCCGCAATATCGCTCGCAGCTGAGTACGAAATAACGTCACATTCTTCAGGGACAATCGAATACTACGCAGCCCCAGGAAAGGATTATGCTCCTCTTCACCTAAAGGCTTGTGCCCCATCTTGTCCGCACCAAGGTCGAGGGTACGGATCACGACCGAGTGCCCTTTCATGGCACTAACCACCTGGCTGTACGCTTGAAAGTGGTCTTCTTCGGTCGGTTCTTCGGAAGCACCCAAATAGAGAAATTCCGTACGATACAATCCAATTCCCTCGGCGCCACGCTGGATACATGACGCCACTTCGTGCGGGAATTCAATATTCGCTGCCAGCCGAATAAGTGTCCCATCCTGGGTCTGCGCCGGCAGCTCCGCTAATTCATCCAACCGCGCAGAAATTGTTCGATGCTCTTCCACCTCGTGCCGGTAACGAGCAATGGTTTCTTCATCGGGCTGCAAGATAATCCGCCCATGGTCTCCATCGACGATGACCAGATCACCGCCCGACACGTCAGTAAGAAACTCACCCATTCCTACAACTGCCGGAATCTCCAGACCTTTCGCAACAATCGCAGTGTGACTCAGCCCCCCTCCAATCTCGGTCGCAAAACCGAGGACAAATTCAGGATTCAACTTTGCCGTCTCACTGGGCCGCAGATTGTGTGCCAGCACAACAACTGGAGAAGTCAAGTGCGAGAGTTCTTCGCGCCGCAGGCCTAACAAATAGTACAAGAGGCTGCGTTCAATATCAAAGATATCCTGGGCACGCTCGGCATGATGGGCACTGTCAAGCTCGAGAAACACCTTAGCGTATCGACGCAAAGTACGACTGACCGCGTACTCCGGAGAATAGTGTCGTTCCAGCACTAGGTGTCTGATTTCATTATTCAAGCGCTCATCTCGTAACACCTGCAGGTGCGCAGCAAAAATCGCACCATACTTCTCACCCAGTTGAGACGCTATTGAAACACGATTGCGTTCAATATCCTCCGCAACCGCTTCCATTGCAGACGATAATCGCTGCAGCTCGTCATCCACCGCATCGCGCATCAGGAACCGCCGGGGAATTCGAAATCCCTCGTAATCGATCACCAACGCCTCGCCAATTGCGACGCCTGATGAAACCGAAATACCCTGAAGTGCAATCATCTGATCTGTAACGAATCTTGTTTAGCCTGTACCCACCTCGTCACACCCATCTGCGTTGTCAGAAAAAACCTGGTCGAATCCTTCCTGAAATGCAGAAGCCAGCAAATCCACTGCCCTTTTCGCGTCGAACCCACGCGCCTGAATAACCAATTGGGCTCCCGGTCCTGCACCAAGAGCCATGACGTCAAGAATGCTCTTGGCATCACAACAAGCACCGTCATGCAAAAGCTCAATATCGGCATCAAATTTCTGAGCCAACTGAACTAGAGCATCTGCTGGGCGCAAATGCAGTCCCTGTTCGTTGATTACAGTGACTTCACAGGTGACCGTTTCTTTCGCCATTATCCCGACACGTCCCTTCTGTAGTCGAAGATGCCCGAACGCAACACAGCAGAAGCAATGCCACGAGCAAGCCGAACGGGGACAACAAGACTAGGAACCAAATTGACCACTGTCAGCTTCGTCAAGCAGTTGCCAGATTTCCTCAGGGGTCGTCGACTGCTTTAGAAACCGACAAAACGTACTGTCGCGCAATTGTCGCGCTACGTTTTCCAGGGCACGGAGATGGTCACCAGGTCGATCCGGAGGTGAAACCAAAAGAAAAAAGATCTGAACCTTTGCGTCGTCCAAACTATTGAATTCGACACCGGATGCACTGACCCCGACCGTTGCCACCAGGCGATCCACGCTGGGGTGTTTGGTATGCGGTACCGCAATACCCCGGCCGATGCCGGTACTCCCCAACTCCTCTCGTTTCATGATGGCCTTAACGATGCTCTCTCTCTCATCGGATTTCACAGAACCCGAGTCGACCAGTGCTCCAACCAGTTCTAGAATCACCTCCTCTTTCGTTTCAGCCGCTATCTGTGCCTGAATAGACTCGGCACAAACGAAGTCGGCAAATTTCATTCGAAATGTCCTTTCACTCGATAAAAACCATTCTAACGGCTTCAAACGCCGCGACCGAGCGATGGACCGCCTACGCAAGAGACGCCTGTCATTTGGATTCTGTAGATGCTTGTGCGCGGTCACCGCGTGACCGTTTCCCAATTCTCCTCAGGTGCCTTCGCAACTAACGCCTGCCATTATGCGTATACACGGTCTGAACGGGTCACCAAATGCGCCATCCTGCTCGATCACTCCTCACCGGCCTGAAACGCCAGCGGGAACAGACATCCTTTAAATCAACGTAAAACCACCGCCACACGACTCGTCATGGCAACAGTTCAACTCGGATGTCGCTCCACAACTTGCTTGATCACCAATCGCTCAATCAAAAAACTGCTGTAAACTCCTCAAATTTCCATCTGCAAATAAGCCAATTCTATGGTGTGCCAGTAACCAAACCGGGCCGGCGCACTACAGTCATTCAGCCTTTCAGCTTGGAGACGTTGACTTTCCGGGCAGCCAGCTCCTGACAACAGCCTGTGAATGAAAACAGACTCAACTGCTGGTGTGAGCTGACGTCACTATGCTTTACCCCCGTACAGAAAAACGCCGGAGGGAAATCCATAAACCTATAATCAACCAACACTTATGTCGCTTCAAGTAGTTAACGGCGGCTACCGCGGAACCCGCTGGCACTCGATCCACCAACGAACCTGGCTCACCGCCAACCCCAAGTCTACCGCTTCTCACAGTGGGGGAGAAGCGGGGGACAATGACGCTGCGACTGAGCACAGATCTGCAGCTGTTTTTGCGGCCGCGAGTCAACGCAGATCGAGCGGTCCAGAAGACCTTATTCTGACCTCGAAACGAGCGCCTGCGGCGGCTCGCGGGAGCCAGAACTCCGGAGATCTCCGACGCGCCGCCGGGTCCCCAGCAAGATTTTCGGCGAGCATACTGTAGGCGACAGCAGCGACCCAAAGGGAACGCGAAACTTGATGAACACCCAATCGAACTACAGCGAAGATGCCGTCCTCCAGCAGCTGACTTTTCCGGCTGATTGGGAGAATCCGCAGAGCGGTAATTACGATCTAGTCTGTATTGGTGCCGGACCTGCGGGCCTGATTGCCGCCATGATCGGTGCGGGCCTGGGAGGCCGAGTTGCGCTGGTCGAGAAACAAGGATTGGGAGGTGACTGCTTGCACCACGGCTGCGTCCCCAGCAAAGCACTCATCGCGACGGCGCGTCGTTACTACCAGGTACGCAGCCTGCTGGCCCCCGCAGCCAGTCCATTCGATCTTCCTAGCAAGCCCGCGTTTGATACGATGCGAGCCAAGCGTGCAAAACTTGGACACGGCGATAGTGCCGCGCGACTTTCTGAGATGGGCATCGACGTTTTCCTAGGAACTGGCCAGTTCCGGAACAAGCACTCGGTAACGGTTAACGACCGGATACTCACCTTTCGGCGCTGTATTATCGCCACTGGATCACAACCGGCTTGCCCAGAGATTCCAGGCTTGAACGGTGTGACATTTCACACGAACCGAACTGTTTTTGCACTCCCGCAAGCACCGTCCAGCATCTTGATTATTGGCGGGGGCCCTGTCGGCTGTGAGCTCGCGCAGACCTTTGGCCGGCTGGGATCCCAGGTTTCACTGGTTACTCGCGGTGCGTTACTGCCTAAAGAAGATGAAGCTGTCAGCGCCTTGATCGAGGCCCAGTTCCGGACTGAGGGCATGACGGTTTTGACACACGGTGAAATCCTGCGTGTCTCCGCAAACGATCACAACAAAGAGATCGCCATTCGCACCACAGGGCGTACGACAAATGTCAAAGCAGAAGAACTTCTGGTCGCGACCGGTGGCATTCCATCCGTCGGCAAACTCGAACTGCAACGCGCCGAAATCGCATTTGATCGCCACGGAATCCAAGTAGACGACCGACTGCAAACAACCAATCGGAGAGTTTATGCAGCCGGTGACTGTATCGGCAAAATGGCCTATAGCCATGCCGCTGAAGCAATGGCTCGCATCTGCATCCAAAACGCTTTTTTCTGGGGCAGGAAAAGACTCAGCCGTTTGATCATCCCACGAACCACATTCACCGACCCGGAAGTTGCCCACGTCGGGATAACCCGCCGGGAAGCAGAGCAGCAGAAGATTGCCTTGGATCATTTCCGGAAAGACTTCCAGCAGACCGATCGGGCCACGTTGGAAGGCACCCTTACTGGGTATGCTGAAATTCACTGCCGACGAGGAACCGACCAGATCCTGGGAGCGAGCATCGTTGGTCCACAGGCCGGTGAACTCATCGGAATCATCACCTTGATGCTCACGAACCAGATTCCCTTGCGTAATCTGGCAAAAACGATCCAATGTTATCCCACCCACAGCGGTATCTTGAAGACACTCGCCGATCAGTACACGAAAACACAACTCACTCCCCTGCGTGCACGGCTCCTGCGTTTCCTGTTGAAGCGTCGCTAACGGGCTGCGTCCGTCCGACCATTCGGATATTGGGCTGCTGCTCGGCGGCTGGACTTCTCTACAGTAGCTGGTAAAACTGCGCCGGTGCCCCATGAGCGAACTGCGAAGAATTTATCTCGACAATGCAGCGACCAGCTGGCCCAAGCCTGAATCGGTCTATTGCGCGGTGACTCACGCAATGCGGGAATTGGGTGCACCGGCTGGCCGCGGGACTTATGCCGAGGCTTCGGAAGTCGAACGACTTCTCAGAGAGACTCGGCACGAAACTGCCCGTCTGTTAGGCGTGGCAGATTCACGGTCGGTCATCTTCACTGCCAACGGTACCGATTCTCTGAACCTTGCCATCCATGGAATGTTACGACCAGGCGATCATGTCGTAACTTCGATGGCAGAACACAATTCAACACTCCGACCGCTGAAGCAAGCCCAGGAACACCTAGGCGTGACTGTGACTCGGGTTCCCTGTAATGGTGAGGGCCTCGTCGATCCCGACGACATTCGCGCCGCCATTCAACCCCATACGAAAATGATTGCGTTGGTGCATGTTTCTAACGTCACAGGCGCGATCCAACCCGTGACCGAAGTCGGCAAAATCGCTGTGGACCACCAGATCTGCTACCTGGTCGACGCAGCACAGTCGCTGGGGCATCTACCATTTGACCTGGACGCAACACAAGCGGACCTGGTCGCGGCACCAGGCCACAAGGGACTCCTCGGGCCATTGGGCAGCGGTATTCTCTATATTCATCCGAAACGTGAATCAGAGCTGATGCCCATCCGTCAGGGAGGTACCGGTACACAAAGTGAAACCGATACCCAGCCAGACACGCTTCCGGATCGGTTTGAATCTGGCAACCACAATGTACCGAGCTTGCTAGGCCTGCGAGCGGGAATTGCTTACCTGACGGAGCGAGGTGTGACAACGATTTGCCATCACGAGCAACAACTGGCCGAACGGCTGTGGCAGGGTCTTCGCGAAATCAAGGGTCTCCAGATCTACGGGCCGCAGAACGCACTGCAACGCGCCGGAGTCGTCAGCCTGAGCATCGACGGCTACGATCCCCAGGAACTCGCGTTATTGCTGGACTCTCACCACCGAATCCAAGCCCGGGCTGGATTTCACTGCGCCCCACTGGTTCACAAACAAATCGGCACGAACCAACAAGGTGGAACCCTGCGCCTAAGTGTGGGAGCATTGACGACGACTGCAGAGATTGACACGACGGTAGAGGCAATCGGAGACATTGCAGCCGCCCACCCCTTTTAGAGGAGTTGAAACCAATGGATTCCGCACCCTGGTACCAGGCTGGCCTCCGTTTCGAGTGCAGTCAATGCGGTGACTGCTGTACCGGCGCGCCCGGATTTGTCTGGGTGAACAAGGAAGAAATTGCCGAATTAGCCCGCCAAACCGGTGAAGAAAACATCTCCGTTTTCGAAGAGAAGTACGTGCGCCAGGTCGGTATCCGTAAGAGCCTCAAAGAATTCTCCAACGGTGATTGTGTCTTTTTCGACGGTGAAGAACGTACGTGCAAAGTTTATGGCGCACGTCCGAGACAGTGCCGAACGTGGCCTTTTTGGGATTCCAATCTCAAGTCACCCGCTGACTGGGAGCGGACTTGCCAAATCTGTCCAGGTAGCGGCCGCGGCCGCCTTCACCAGATCGAGGAAATTGAAGCGCGGCGAACCGTACTCAAAATCTAGCTGCACTCCAAACCGGGATTCCCCAAAGTACCAGGAAACAATGCTACCTGAGGTTACCCAATCGCCGGTAACCAGGCCTGCTCCACGTACAATCCTGCGCCTGCCTGACATTCAGCAAGCTACCGATAGGGTGAAGTTTGTCGATTAGTTCAAGTGAAACGATCGTCCGGCCGATAACGGCTGCAGGAATCGGTGTCGGTGCGAATGGTGCCGACACCCACCCAAAACACATAAACCCCTTTAATACAAACACTTACACCACAATCGCATGTCCCGAAAGTGGTTCTTGTGACGTAAGATAAAGAACATAAATAACTTACATTCATGTTGAAACCGCGATCAGCCAACTCGAAAGCGGTGGCAACAAAGCGTTGATGTTGACTCTAAGTCTTATGGTGCCTACACTTGGGACGTTTTGGACGGATTATCTGAAGACTGATTTTCCGGTTTTCCGATTGCCGAAGGAGATCCAAGTCGTGACCAAGAAAGAGATCGTCAAGACGATTTCAGAGGACATTGGACTGACGCAATTGAAAACCAAGGAGATCGTCCAGAAAACCTTTGACGCGATTGTCGAAACCCTGGTCGAAGAGAAGCGAATCGAGCTACGTAATTTTGGAGTGTTTGAAGTCAAACAGCGAGCCGCCCGCAAGGCACGCAACCCACGTACTGGCCAACGTGTAGATGTCCCAGCCAAATTCGTGGTGACCTTTAAGCCCGGCAAGGAAATGGAAGAACGGGTCAAACAACTCGAAAACGAAGCTGCAGCGGCGCAACATCAATGGACGCCAACAGAAACAAACGACCAGACGCGGCCGGAAACTGCACCCGATACAGGTGCGGTTCCCCCCACCGCCCAGAATGACCAAACGAATTACGGTGCGAACCCAGAAAGCACCAGCTGATTCGACATCGCACAAACAAATCAATTCCTACCGATCTTCCAGATCGGCAATCTCGCGACGTGACGGGTGGGTTCCCGCCTATAACGTCATACCCTTGCACGGAGGGACAAAGGATGCGTCGGCTGATTTATGCGACGCTGTTAGGCGTCATGATAAGCGCCTGTGCAGGATGCATCATTCCCATCTACTCTGCCGATCCAGCTCGGCGTACGCGTCAACAGATTTTCACATCTGAAGACCTTAGACAGATCCTGGAGGTCTGGGAGCGAATTTGGTTCCTCGACATGCCGGATCATATGACGCCTCAACGGATCCACGGCGGTATTATCTAGCACCGTGAGGGTGCTGAGACATCGCAGCGGTCGAATTCAACGTCCAGGGCCGGCTCTTGCCGGCTTTGCTGCACGCTTGTTGCCACGACAATGCGAATGTCGATTTACCGGGAACGTGCCTTCCCCGCAAAAACAGTTATGACGGGCGGGGAAGGTCGCTGCGCGCGTTACCATCGACACTCGGTTCTAATTGTCCATCGCGAGGCCTCACGCTATAACGAGTCGAGTCGTTCGACCGCTTGCGCACCGCTTCGAGGCCATCGTGTCCGATCATATTGCCACCGCACAAATCGACCTGGGTGTCAGCCTGGGAAGGCTCCAACTAGCTAACCCCATCCTGGTAGCCTCTGGCACTTTCGGCTACGCCAGGGAGATGGAACCTTTTGTCGATCTGGGGCAACTTGGTGGCATTCTCCCCAAGACAATCACTCTCGCGCCACGTCCTGGTAACGCACCCTGGAGGACAGTGGAAACTGCGTCTGGACTCCTTAATTCGATTGGCCTGGATAACGATGGACTGGACGCATTTGTCGCCCATCATCTACCGTACCTCCGCGCGTTGCCGGCGCCCGTAATTGTCAGTATCGCAGGTCGGTCAGAGACTGAGTTTGTGACGTTGGCGGAACAGCTTGAACAACACGGTGGTGTTGCAGCTGTCGAGCTGAACATCTCCTGCCCCAACGTCACCGGAGGCGTCGACTATGGCACCGACCCCAACCGGTGCGGTGGTGTCGTGCAAGCGGTACGCAACGCCTGTTCGCTTCCCATTCTGGCAAAACTGACACCGAACGTGTCGCGTATTGCCGACATTGCCAAGGCAGCTGCCGATGGCGGAGCGGACGCGCTCACATTGATCAATACCGTACTGGGAATGGCTGTTGATTGGCGTGGCCGTCGCCCGTTACTGGGGAATGTTATGGGCGGCCTGAGCGGTCCAGCGATCAAACCAATTGCCTTGCGCTGTGTGCACCAGGTAGCGCAAGCGGTCGACGTGCCACTGGTGGGCGTCGGCGGCATTTCCAACATCGACGATGTGATGGAATTCATTGTCGCGGGCGCGAGCGCCGTGCAAATCGGAACGGCGAACTATTTCGACCCAAGTGTATCCGGGAAAATACTAAAAGCACTGCCCATGGCGGTCCAAGAATCCGGGGCCTCACGCCTATCCGATATCATAGGTAGTTTAGATATTACACCAGCGGATGTCGCATCTGATTCCACTGACAATCGCTAGGTTTGCATTCACCTCCTTGGCTTTCCTCACGGTAGATAGCATGCGTGTCCTTTCTGGAATACAGCCTACAGGTCGCTTTCACTGGGGCAACTATTTTGGCGCCATTCAGCAGTACATTGACCTTCAAGAAGAAGACGAATCGTATTACTTCATTGCCAATCTGCACGCCCTGACCACGATCCGAAGCCACACGAACCTGCAGCAGAACACTCTGGACGCCGCGCTCGATCTGTTAGCCCTGGGGCTGGATCCAGACCGCGCCATTCTGTTCGTGCAGTCGGATGTGCCAGAAATATCTGAGTTGTGCTGGATCTTGATGACCGGCACACCCCTGGGACTCCTAGAACGCTGCCACGCCTACAAAGAGAAGAAAGCCAGGAATCTGGCTGCCGATGCCGGCCTGTTCACCTACCCGGTACTCATGGCTGCGGACATTCTGGCTTACGATTCCGATGTGGTGCCCGTTGGCGAAGACCAAGTCCAGCACATTGAAGTCTGCCGCGATCTGGCGCGCAGCTTTAACCACCACTACGGAGAAGTTTTTGTGCTGCCCAAAGCCAAAATCCTCGATAGCGCAGCCAAAGTTCCGGGCACCGATGGCGAAAAAATGTCCAAGAGTTACGGGAACACCATTGAAATCTTCCAGACTCCGAAAACGATGCGCAAAACCATCATGCGTATCAAGACCGACTCACGGCCAATGGAAGATCCCAAAAACCCGGACGAAGACCACCTCTACCAGCTGTACTCCCTGTTTGCCAGCAATACGGATCGCGATGCGATGGCAACAAAATATCGCGCCGGCGGATTCGGCTACGGCGAAGTGAAAAAAGCCCTGGCAGATGCTGCGGAAAGCTATTTCGGGGAGGCCTTCCAGCGCCGTGCGGAACTAGAAGCCCACCCAGACCGCGTGCGAGAAATTCTAGGCGATGGGGCCCAGCGTGCGCGAAGGAAAGCGAACTCTGTACTGAAACGAGCACAGGAAGCCTCTGGACTGCGCCCATGAGCGTCATTGGAATCGGAACGGATATCGTCGAGTGTTTGCGAATCGCGCAAATGATAGAACGACACGGTGAGTTGTTCATCGGACGTGTCTATACACCGCATGAAATTGGCTATTGCAGCGCTCGTAAAGCGGCCACCCAACACTACGCAGGACGCTGGGCCGCTAAAGAGTCAGTGCTCAAAGCGCTGGGAACCGGATGGTCGCGAGGCGTCTCATGGCGCGACATGGAAATCCGCAACGATGGTGATGGCAAACCACGGGTCGCCTTGGCTGGTGGCGCCAAAGAAATTAGCGACAGTCTGGGAATCAACGAGTTCCTGGTGAGCATCTCACATTGCCGCAGCCATGCGACCGCAATTGCCGTCGCACTTGGAAACGATGCCTAGTGGTCTCGTGTCACAGCGTGCTTCAGGTCTTGCGGCGACTCCAGAACCGCAGTACGTGATAACCCAGACTCGCACTCACCAACAGCGCCGGCGGCCCACCCAGAATCAGCATCAGGAAAATGATGTGCGATTCTCCGCTACCTTGTGCAGCGCGTGCCAGGTAATAAATTCCGGCGGCAAGAACATTGGCGATCAGCATCAACAGCAACATTCCGCGAATCCCAAATCGCGGCCTCCAGGGCGCGGGGATCGATTTTGCAGATCCGGCGTCTGTGCGTGACTCGTCCACTCTGTTCTGCAACATGACGACCTGCTACCTCTGACTTCGCCGAACCTGGGACAACGCCAGACCCGAGAAGACGAACACCAATCTGCAAATCCTGGCCTGCTCAAACAAAACCGTCACTCCAGCGACTCGCTGGCATCAGATGCCGCGGGGCGTTCCAACTCAGGATACAACGGCAGGTTGATCACGGCCCCACCAGCTTCAGCCGAACGGTGCGCCGCCTCCATTACTTCGACACAACGCAATCCTTCTCGCCATGTCAGACAGGGTTCGGTCCCATCGACAACCCAATTCACAAAGTCACCCATTTCCTGACGGTAGGCGTGTTGAAATCCCAAATCATCAAACCGCTCATGGGTCACCGACGAGTCACTCCTATGCTGCCAGAACAGGTCCAGGTAATCCATCGATGGCACAAACCTCGCGGCCCCGTTTTCAAACACAATATGCGGCCCGCCCGCTTCGCGAAACTTCAATAGTGAGTAAACCAGAGACACATTAAGAGAAGCGATGGCTCCCGAGGCAAACAGCAAGGAAACATGTAACGTGTCCGGAAAGTCATACCGTCCATCGACCTGAGGCGCTGCCAAAGCGCGAACGGTTACCACGTCACCGCACAGCGCGCGCATCCAATCCACGATGTGTACACCGATCACTGGCAGCAAACCGCCACACTGTTCCCGTACGGTCCACCATCCCTGATGGTCATAAGGCCGGGCATCAAAATACGCACAGGAGGTAATCGCCAGAGGTTTCCCCAGGGCTTCACGCAATTCAATCATACGCGCCCAGGGAGGACGCAAGCGGCGTTTGTGACCGACCATCAATTTGACCCGCGCTTGCTGGCATTCTCGGACCATCTCCCAGCACTCAGGCACGGAATTCGCCATCGCCTTTTCACAGTACACGTGCTTGCCGGCACGCGCCGCAGCTACTGCAATCGGGTGGTGCGTGAAATTAGGACTGGCAATCGCAACCGCGTCAATGTCTACCGAATCGAGTAGCGTCTGGGGATCAGAAAACGAAGCGACCTTCATTCCCGTTTGCTCAGAAAATCGCTTGCGTGCCTCGGAGCTGGGATCACAAATCGCAACCACCTCAGCACACTCGTTGATGTAGGACGCAAACTGCGGCCCAAAATCGCCGCTGCCAAACAGGGCAAATCGCAATCGGTCAGGCATAATTGCTGCTTTCAGTGGACCCGCGGCCCACAATCTATCGAGAGAACACAGAACGCAAGGCCAGCATTTTGTAACAGCTTATCGCCGAAATACACCGCAGCAATATGGAATCCCCGTATCATGCGGTCAAGCGACCATCCTGGACTCACCGTTTGTGGTGATAACGATCACAGGTTGTCTCGACTCGAAACACCAATCGTTGTCTACAAACAGCGACGCTTATTCAGCGGTATCGAGATAGGGATCCTGCCCCATTTCGCGTTGCACTTTCTTGCGTTCCTGCTCGTGGTGCAACAAGAGTGAGCGATCGCGCAGATGGCGACGCTCGACGCGACGCTGCGCCCGTCGAAATCGCCCGACCAGATTGCTCAGTGGACCAGTTACCGTTCTTCCACGATCTTCCCAGCGCAGCGCTTTCTGGACATCAAATCCACTCTTCAAAATATCATCATTGAGCGCAAGGTACTGTCGATGCGTCCCCGGATCTCCCTGCCGGCCACAGCGACCGACTAGCTGCCGGTCGATACGGCCTGCGTCGTGCATCTCTGTACAAATTACATGCAGTCCACCCGCTTCCGCAACACCCTCTGCTAGTTTGATGTCCGTGCCACGCCCAGCCATATTAGTCGCTACCGTCACCCTGCCGGCCTGTCCAGCCAGAGCCACAATCTCCGCCTCCTGGGCGATTTCCTTCGCGTTAAGCACCTGATGCTCGATACCGGCTTCGTCAAGCAGATTTGACAAAGCTTCCGATTTTGCAATCGAACGGGTCCCAATCAAAACCGGCCTTCCCGCCGCGACCATCGTTTCGACTTCTGCAACGATTGCCTGCCATTTGGCGTCGCTATTTCCAAACACGCAAACTTCCATTGAGCGTCGCTGTACTGGACGATTTGTTGGAACACGCATCACTCGACACTTGTAAATCTTGCGAAATTCCCGCGCCGCAGAGATCGCCGTTCCAGTCATGCCGGATAATTTGCGGTAACGCAAGAACAGGTCTTGAACCGTAATCCGCGCCGCCTGGCCAGTGGGCACGGTCACTTCGACACCTTCCTTAGCCTCAATGGCCTGGTGAATGCCATCCCGCCACTTCCGTCCCTCGGCCAATCGTCCCGTATACTCATCAACAATGACAATCTCACCGTCACGAACGACATACTGCCGCTCCAATAAAAAATCCCTGGAGACCTTGATCGCTCGCTCCATATATTCGTACAGGTCAATTAAACCCACCGTTCTCAACAACTCCGGATGTGGCAAATCACGGACCAATTGTCTTCCTGTTGCAGTCAACGTAATTCGATTTGTTTCCTGATCCGATTCATAGTGATCGTCTTCCTCAAATTGCGGCACCTGTTCAGCCGCCCACAGATACGTGGCTGCAACCTCTTTCTGTATGCGATCCCCCATCGCGCTGATAATCAACGGAGTGCGTGCTTCATCAATCAATATGCTGTCAGCTTCGTCAACAACGACAAAATGGGGCTGTCGCTGGACAGGCTGTTCCCCGGACTCATCCCAACGATGACTGCTACCTCCGCCCAGGAAGTCGTCCATATTCCTGCCCATTCGCCGCAGTAACAGGCGGTCACGAAGAAAATCAAATCCAAACTCCTTGGCCGTACCATAGGTAATGTCACAGGCGTAAGCCGCTCGTCGCTGATCTGGTACATCATCTGTCAACACAACACCAACCGTCAGGCCAAGCGCCCGATAGATGGGTGTCATTTCGTGACAGTCACGCTCCGCCAAATAATCGTTGACCGTCGCCAGATGCGAACCCTTACCAGTCAAAGCGTACATGTATAGCGGCAAACTTGCGGTAAGTGTCTTGCCTTCACCTGTGTCCATCTCGGCGATCGCACCATCGAACAACGCGGCGCCGCCAATCAACTGTACATCGAAATGCCTTAACCCAATCGTTCGCCGAGCCGCCTCTCGTACTAATGCGAACCCCTGAGGTACCAGCGCAGCCAGCTTCTCGCCACTCTTGGCCCGGTAACGAAGGCCCAAGCTCTGCTTGCGCAGCTCAGCATCCGATAGCTCAATCAGTTGTGTTTCAAGCTCTGCGACGTCCGCGCACAAACGGCGCCAACGTGAAGCACTTCCCGGGACTAATTTACCCAACGCATTCATCGGTGAAACAACCCAATGTCATAGTGAAGCCTCACAACCAGCGATTTTCCCCGAGAACATAACGCGACGGGTTCGCGGCCGCAGCGGCAAATTGGTGGAAGTTTTCCGAATCCCACACCTGCTATATCGGCGTTCGAGAATGGCACGACAGCGGTCCTTCCCGGGATTCTCTGATTCGCCCCCACTGGAACCGCTGGTGTTCCCCACATCTCAGTCGTCAGCTTCCGACTGCCTGACTGGGTGCACAAGCAAACCGTGTGCCCCTACCTGCAACGCCCTGCTGAAGCCCTTTGTCGACCCTGCAAATAAATCCGTAAACACCTACTATAATTTGACTTATAGAAATCACAACAACTCCACCTGAGGGCCTTTCAACCGTTCCTGTAAACCGGCGCTGCGACTGCACCGCCGGCAATTCGTAGGAACCGGTCAGACTGTCATATTTAGTTTAACCGGCACCATCCAGATTGCCGACATAATCGAACAAAGCAGATTCTTTACGCATCTGCTGCGCTTTGCGCACTTGGGGGATTTGCGTCAGCTGCGACAAGCCTAAATGGTTTCCTGTGAACGAGTTATGGTCTCCGTTTAAGTCTTGCTCGCTGAATCAACCTGTCCAGTATCCCGAAAAGCCACAAGTTCCTGACAACTGAGGTGAGGCAACAGTGAACTCAAAGTCCAATCTCCTGATCTGGACCCTGGCAGTGGTTGCCCTGGGAACACTTGGACAGCCAGCCAAGTCGCAAGACAAACATCGCGGTTCACTCTTGGCTCCGCTTAACCTGCGGGAACGTCATTTGCCCGGCAAGGGAATCGTGGGGTGCACAGACTGCGATGAAGCCTATACCGGCAAATGCGGTTGTGGCCTGTCAGTTTTCTGGAGTGGCTGGGGGGCCGTCGACTACCTCATGGGCTGGAGTAAGGGGCGCAATGTCCCAGCGTTAGTCACTACTAGCAATGCCAGTGACGAAGGAGTCTTAGGGGCATCTTCAACGAGCGTATTGATGGGAAACGAGCGCGTGGGATTGGGCACCGGCAGTGGCGGCCGAGTCGACTTCGGAGCCTGGCTGGGGGGCATGACGGAAGTCGGACTGGGAATGCGGTTCTATGGCTTTTCCGCCGACGGCGGTGACTTCCAGGCTGTCTCCGACGGTTCCCAGGTGTTGGCCCTGCCGTTCTACAATACCCGCTTGGATCAGGAAGATGCACGTCTGGTCGCAACCGGACCCGGTGTCGCCGCTGGCGAAGTCAGCATCAGCAACTCGACCAACATACTTCAAGCCGAATCCTACCTGCGAATCCCTATGACGGAGGGTCACGGCTGGCGTTTTGATCTCGTCGGTGGCTACCATTATTCACGTGTGGAAGATCGCCTCACGCTGGACGCCTTCTCCGAAGACCTCGATGGCAGTTTTCTGCTGGGATCCGGAAACACCCGTCGTATCACGGATGTATTCGACGCCACAAACGACTTTCACGGCGGGTCCTTAGGTCTGCTCGGCCAGATCCACCGGGATCGCATGGTATTCAGTATGCTGGGCAAGATCAGTGGCGGAAACATGCACCAGAAAGTACGCATCGAGGGACGACAGGAAAATACATCACCCGCCGGCAGTAACGATGTGTTTGGCTCCGGCACATTTGCTCTGAACACAAACACGGGGCGATATGAACGTGACGTAACTGCCGTGATTCCCGAAGCGCAATTCACGTTTACGTTCCTGTGGCAGGAAAACGTGAGTCTGAACTTGGGTTATGCGTTCAGCTATTGGTCAGACGTAGTCACAGCCACTGATTCCATCGACCGGAACGTCAACTCCTCGCAGTTCCAGGACAATCCGCTGTTCGGTTCGGGAGATCCTCAATTCACGCTACGGGACACCGATTTCTGGGTCCAGGGAATGACGATTGGTATCACGTTGGAACGCTGACACCACCTCTGCCCGCATCTGCAAACAGGGCCTGCGGCGTCGAGGCAACCGGGGATGCGCTGTCCTCAACACCAGCGGCCCATCGCAGCTTGCTGGAACCCGCGCAGCTGAATCGACTGCCCACTTTCTCGGATGCGCCAACTGCGTTGTTGGCAGAACCGGTCGAACACCTGGCACTGCCGCTTGACAGCGCCGCAAACCACGACCGGAATAACTGTCGCTTCTTTGATCGTGATGATCCGCTTGATCTTCTCACAGCGTTCCACGCGCTCACCGATTTCATAGAGTGCCAGAAAACAGACCGCGTCAGGGCACCGCTGGCGCGTGTTGCCATTTGCGTGAGACTGTCATCTGCCCTGTGTGTACACGAACCAACTGCAACTGAAGCTCGCAGTCACTCAGGCAGAAATCTCAGGACTCCAGCGACCGTCTACCGCTGACTTCCCAGAGCCAGGCGATTGGTGTTGTTGACAATGGTGCCGGAAAGAAACCTAAAGCGCAGCGACGTCAAGTTTGTTGGACTGGTGCAATTTCAGAGACACCGCAAACCATTGCGCAGCTTTGGGGTCATAACGTAACAGCGGCCAGGCCGATTGGAGAACACAGAGGGTCCTGTTGCCAACGAAGCCAGTGGACCCGCCCTTGCATGACATCAGGCTGCAAAACCGAAACGGGGACACCGCGTGTCGACTCCATGACAGAATCGTGCGATTCTGCTCGACATGATTCTCTGTGTCTCACAAGGCCTGCCGGCGCACGCCGGCAAAGTTGTCCAGTAGAAAGTGGTCCCGGCAACAACACTCCGCGTCCAGCAACAGCCTGTCCCGGATTGCCGGCCAGGAGCAGAATCGAAGTGAATCTCTTCATCATCCTCTCCCCGCCACCGGAGCGGCCAAGCTCGCCGAGGCCCCGCAAGGCATCCGAACAATGCCAATCGACGCAATTGCGTCTAGGGCTTCGTCAGCCTTCTACATCGTTGGGAAAACCGTATTCCTGGGAAGACCGTGTTCTTCTTTCGAGGGTCTTTACTTCACCTCGATCACGCTGGCAGCTTCGACCGCGTGCCGAAGCGAGCAGGTCACGTGTTTGAGTCACGGTCACTCAACCAGACTGGCACTCAGCCAGATTGTGACTCCCTTGCTTTACTCAAGAGCTTCTCTCACCGGAAGCACACCGGCTTGCACCGGGCGAAAACCGTCCTGGGAAGTTGGCGCAACTCGGATAAAATGCAGGTACCCACCAGCTGCCTCCGGCGCACCGCCGTGTCGTTCGTGCAGACCAACAGCAAGTTCAACAAAGCACCAGGAATGGCCTTCGAGCTGACGTGCAGCCAGTCCGCAGTGCCACGAAGCAAGAGAGCGAAGCCAGATAGGATTTGGATCTCTTGAGCCGCCGCGGATAAAGACTTCACGAATGTGGCCACCTAGGACCAGGATTGCAGAACTTCATCGATCGCTTCGGCGTAACCACCCGATGCTTCTGCTCGCAAACGCAGAGCCAGTAGCTCGGCGTCTTCCACAGTCTCAAGCTGTGGCAACATCGGATCCGCTTCACCATCGGGTATGATCGAACCGAGATCATCCAGCAGATCCTGCAGCAAGCCATCATATTCAATCACGGCCTGACCATTGCGAACCCCCAGCACAGAGAAGTTCGCGTTCTCTTCAAAGTCCACGGTACCCGAATGGCTCGTGTTGTCTTGCTCGACAACTGTCACCAATACAGAGTTATAGCCATTGCTAAGATCCAAGGTCACAGAGTTCGCAGCAAAGTCACCAAAAACACTGTCCCAGAAGGCATCTCCCGAAAGGCTCGTCAACACGCGAAACCCATCTGCATCAGAGGAAGCCAGCGTGCGGGTAAAGGCCCAGGTTGGCCAACCAAACTCGCCAAAATTCCCCACCGCATCCGCGCCGCCGAAGAGTCCAATTTCGACCTCAAACGTATCGTCAGCAGCGACCGCCATCCGGAACTGGCCCGGTTCGTTGTCAAGCGGATTGGCAACTCCTGGTGTGATTACCTGCTCACCACTGTCACCAATGTGACTTGCCTGTGATGCCACAACGACATAATTCCGACTGGGAGCCAGCGGCTGCCCCTGGTCGTTGGTATCAAAACGGTAGAACCCCGTAGCATCAGTTAACTGCGTAAGATTGACGTCGCGGCCAAAAGCGTCTTCACCGGTCAATGTGACTTCAATCCCACCGAAGCCAAACTCGCCCTCATCTTTCTGACTATTGTCATTCTGGTCGTAGTAAACGTGTCCAGAAATCGAGTTTGGCAGAAACTTGATCACCCGCAATTCAACCGTTTGGGTATCGGTCAGCGGATCCACAGGGTCGTCATCCGTAATCGTGACGGCAAACTCGACAGTCCCTTCAAATCCCACCGGCGGATCATACTGAAACGCTTCGCCATCCTGCGTCAAAGTCCCTGTCTCGCAAGGACCGACTTCACATTCAACCAGGGTCAGCGAGGTGAAACTGACAATTGAGAGTGACTGAGCATCTTCATTAAATGGCGACTCGGCGACCGCGCCGGGCAGGTCATTCGCCAGCGGATCGACTGCCTGAACACCGCCATCAGTCAAGATAAAGACTGTATCGTCAATCGCCTGCGGTGCGTCATTGACAGCAGCGACGTCGATCGTAATGGTCGCGCTGCTAGTCACTCCCGATGGATCTGTGGCAGAAAACGTAAACGCATCCGTGCCAAAGAACTCGGCAGCGGGGCTGTAAGTGAACCCGCCATCGCTGGCCAACACTAGCGCACCGTGGTTTACATCTGTAGCAATACTATAGGTGAGTGTATCGCTGGTATCCGGATCACTCGCATGATCCTCCAGCGTTCCGGTCAGATCATTATCTTCGCTGGTAGCAAGCGTGGCATCGACCGCCTGGGGAGCATCATTGAGTCCAGTAACCGTCACGGTAACTGTCCCGACATCCGTCCCGTTGGCATTCCCGTTCACAAAATCCGTGATTGTGTACTCAAACGTATCGACCGTCTGTTCACCTACCGCGAGCGCGTTGAGCGCAGCGGATGTCCCCGCCTGATACGTGAAATCACCACTGGCTGTAAACGTGACATTGGCGCCATTCACAGATGCGGCAACGGCCGTCACCTCGATCGGGTCTCCTTCGACATCACTGTCGACTCCGTTACCATTATCGGCCAGCACGTTACCCGACACATCGGTTTCTTCGTCTGTCGAAAAACCATCGTCATCGACCGCGGTCGGCGGGTGATTGGCTACCACCGTAATCGTCACCGCCCCTTCAGCGCTCGTCAGACCACCCGGGTCAGCCGCCTCGAAGGAAAAAGTAACGTCTCGAGAATCGCCCGGCTGTAGCGCGTCGAAGTCATCTTCCGGGTCAAACGAGAAGGTACCGTCACCGTTGTCGCTGACCGCCCCATCCCCATTGGGCAAATCCGTGGTAATGGTGATGGTCAACTCGCTGGCAGTGTTATCCACATCCTGCACCGGGAACGGATGGGAACTGGCGGCCTCACGGGTCGCTACCAAGCTGGAATCCGTCGCTACAGGCGCGTCATTGACCGCTTGCACATTAAATGTGATCGTCGCGCTGGCCATTGCACCATGCGGATCCGTCGCCGTAAATGTAAAGGCATCGGTACCGAAGAAATCGGTCGCTGGCGTATAGCTGTACGTGCCGTCTGAATCAAAAGAGAACAGGCCTTGCTCGACGCCGTCAGCAATCGCAAAGACAAGCACATCAGAGCCATCAGGATCGTCCGTATTGCCGTTCAAATCTCCATTGTGCGTTGCTTCCTCATCCATATTTACCAGGTCGTTAGTAGCACTTGGCGCGTCATTGGCACCAGTCAAGGCCACCGTCACCGTACCTACACCCTGCCCACCGGGCGTATCCTGAATCGTGTATGTAAAGGTGTCGTCTGCTGTTTCTCCCTGTGCAATCGACTGGGCCCCCACCGCGGTGGTGGGGTCATAGGTCAATTCACCAGTGCTGGTAATACTCACCGCCGCACCAAGTGCGCTGACCGCGTCAAACTCACTCACCGAGAAATCGTCGCCCTCCGGGTCACTATCGGCACCGGCACCATTGTCCGCCAAGACATTGACTGTCCCATCGATCGTCTCATCTTCATGTCCTGTGAAGGCGTCGTCGTTCGCCACCGGCGGCTGATTGTCGACCAGCGTGACGACAACGGTCGCCGTCGCCTGGGCTCCGGCACTGTCTTCGATGGTGACATCGAATTGACCTGCCGTGGTCTCCTGACCAATCAACACGGCAGGGGGCGTGTATTGGACCGTCAAACCATCGGCCGCAATTTCAACGGTCCCTTGGATCGATCCAGTATCACTGAGCGCAACGACCGTGAGCGGATCGGGGTCGTCCGGATCGACGTCATTGGCAAGCACATCTAAATCAACCGTGACACCGGTGTTGACCGCATTCAGGTTGTCGTCGTTGGCCGTCGGGGCGTCGTTCACGCCCGTCACCGTAACAGTGACAGTCGCTGGCGCACTCGCGACACCGTGGCTATCTGTCGCGGTGTAGGTAAAAGTCACGTCGCGTGTGACAGCCTCGGGCAAATCCTGAAAGTCAGCACCTGGATCAAAGCTGAAATCCTGACTCCCGTCGGTATTCGCGATGCCCTCCACGGGGATCGCCGTAATTTCATAGCTCAACGAAGCAGGAGTGTCATCGTCATCGACGTCATCCGCGTCAAAAGTTCCGACAACTGCGTCGCCATCCTCCGTCGCCGCCACCCCCGACACGTCCAACGCCACTGGCGTATCGTTGACATTCAACACGGTCACTGTGACCTCAGCCGTATCCGCATTCCCAAGATTGTCTTGGATCTCATACTCAAAAGACACATCACCTACGAAATCAAGGGGCGGTGAATAGACAATCACATCATCCGTTGGATCACTGTTCCCATTGTCATCGATCACAGCGGTATGACCTGCCGGGACGTTCAATACTTCAGTTAATTGAAAACTGGTTGCATCATTAGTGACCGTAAACATGACATCTTCATAGACCACTTCCTCGACCCGGTCGACTTCCAATGCCCATTCGTTCGCCGTCGCCAGCATGACGATTTCACTAGCCGGACTAAAGTCCGATGGGCTTGGCGTAATGGTGACATCGCCACTGACGATCCCGTCACCATTGGCCAGCACGTCCAAACTGGTTGTTTCGTCCTCTTGAACTGTAAAAGTGTCGTCGACCGCAACAACGGATTTGGCAATCACACTTGTATCGGTCACGAACTTCTCGATCGTACCAAAACTCAGCGTCGTAAAGCCACCAAACTCGTTGATTGCGCCAGCGCCAACGGGCAATGCCTCGCCCGGGTTGACCTGTAAATCAATGTCGTCGAGATCGGTCAACGTACCGCTGATCGCATTGGAATAGGGGTAATCAAGATCATTGATCCCTGTGTTGCTAGCGGGATCCTTGTAGGTGACTGCGAAGTCCAATTCCGTACTGACACCTGGCTTCGCTGTCGAAGTCCCTTCCTTAACGCGGATCTGGTCCGCGTCGTAGCCAATATCAACATAGATGGCACCGACACCAAAATTGCCGTCGACCGGCACCCCATTTTCGTTCCGAATATCCTGCACCGTAGTGCGCAGGATGAACTCTTCACCGGCGGTGATCTGGGTCAATGGGTTCTGCAAATCAGGATTTGCCGCGTCCAGCGCGTACAATCGAACCCGCACCCACTCCGCACCACCTCGGGCCTCCCCTTCGCCCAACAGGTGGATGCCCCGCAGCGCATCAGACGCAGATAGATAGCCATCACCGTCGACGTCCCAGTAGAGGTCAGTGCCAGCTTCACCTTCCGCACCGCCGGTGTGTCCAGGCGTCAATTCGCGCGAGCCATTGCGGTTCAATTCAGATACCACGTGTAACACATCGTTCGGCGCACGCCAGCCGTCACCGTTGACATCACCAGGATCCAGATCATTGTGCCAGGGGTTGATCCAATCGGCGGCGAGCAGAACCCGGTTTTCGAGTGCCTCGGCACGCAAGAACCGATTCCTTAAAGACCTTTTATTCAAGGATTTACGACGACCCTTATGATCGTTGGCAGAACCGCCCCAGCGTGATTTTCTCATGTCTGTTTCCGTGCCTCAAGCAAACTCAAATGCAGCGGTGAAAAAAGACCCACCCTCTTCTCCCAAGCGCACGCCCCGCGAACTAGCTGGCTCCAGGAACCCACAAAATAGTAATTCTGCACATATTAGGAAAAATGCGCACAATCACACGATCCAGGCTAATCCGGCATTCGTTCGATTGCAAACAAATTGCGTCCTACCCCAATATCGACTCACCGCATAACAAAATAGCAAAATTAGGGTAGATAAAAGGCTTTCAGTTCACGTACCCAAGTGCACTGATCGTAACCCGGATGACCGTCACAACAGACACAACCGGCACAATCGCTACTCGGCTCATCACGCTTATCGCCGTTTGGGGCAAAAATTCTTTACCCGGTTCGCCGGAAAATACCTAAACCACGGCGGGCGTCCTCAGCGGTTGGTACCCCGCAGCCTAGCGTCCTGCACGAGAAAACCGCTAGCAGCGCAGCCGCCGGGACAAGCCGCCAGGCCCCTCTATCGCTCCACTAGCTTGCCGGCTTGTTTCGTGTTGATCTGAAAGCCGGTTTGCCGTTACTCTCCCCGCCCCGCTACCGCAGTGGCACATGGGCTGTTCGATGCAAATCACGCCCGCGACCAGGCAACCGTGATCTCCGACGAATGAGGAAGAGAAATAGACATGACAAGCCTGCTTGTTGACCGCACGTACTCACGTTACCGACACGCAAACAGACTAGCCTTTGTGGCTCTCCTGTTATCAGCGTCACTCGTACCAGCCTACGCGCAAGAAGCAGAGTGGATCTGGTCACCCGAGCATCAAAAGGCAAAAGTACCACTCGGTTCGTGTTATTTTCGCAAAAGCTTCAAGGTCAAAAATCCCTCCGAAGCCACAATTACGCTGGCAGCAGACGACTCCTATGAGTTGTTTCTCAACGGTCGACTCATCGGTCGAGGTAAAGGAACACAACAACTCGACCAGATCGACCTCAGTGAACTCATCAAAAGTGGTACCAATACACTGGCGATGCGCATCCGTAATCAAAAGGGCTCCACCGCAGCGGTCGCGGCCCGCGTCATGATCAAGGAAGACGGCGACGATTGGACATCTTTCTCAACCGACGATTCCTGGAAAACCAATCTACGCCCGTTCCCGCTCTGGCAAACGTCGATCTACAACGACTCTGGCTGGAAAACTGCCCAGACGTTTGGCAAGCTAGGCGAAACCGTCCCCTGGGATCAGAACAATGCAACCGCTCAGGAAACGGAACCAGAAGAGGATAATCAGCCTGAAAGCTTCCAGGTACGCCGTGAATTCAGAGTCGAACGCATCTTCGATGCCGCCGACTACGATTCCGCTTCATTGATTGCCTTGACGTTTGATGAATTTGGACGAATCATCGCTTCGGTCGAAAATGGTCCATTACTGCTCCTGAGCGCCGAGGAGTCCGATGGTCCGTTGAACAAAGTCAGTGTCTACTGTGACCAGGTAAACAACTGCCAGGGAATCCTCGCGCTGAATGGATCGGTGTTCGTGACAGGTGACGGACCAGACGGCCAGGCACTCTATCGCCTTTCTGACAATGACCGCGACGGCAAGATGGAAACCGTAAAGACACTTATTCCGATGCGCGGCGAGAACGTCGAGCACGGGCCTCATGGTATCACTCTCGGTCCCGATGGGTTGCTCTATTTGGTTGTAGGCAATCTCGCAGAGAGCGATCGTCCCTACGACACCGAAAGCCCGTACCATGACTATTATGAAGGTGACCTGATCCAACCTCGCTACGAAGATCCCAGCGGTCACGCCGAAGGCGTACAAGCCCCTGGAGGCGTTGTACTTCGCACCGATGTTGATGGCAGCTCAGTACAACTTGTAGCGGGCGGACTGCGAAACGCTTACGATCTAACATTCAATCAGCTGGGAGACTTGTTCGTACACGATAGCGATCTGGAAGCAGACCAGGGAATGACCTGGTATCGCCCTCCAAGCCTCTATCACGTAACCGCTGGGAGTGAATTTGGTTGGCGCAGCGGCTGGGCAAAGTGGCCTGAGCATTTTGTGGATCGGCTCCCCAGCATTCTGGAAACCGGGCGTGGCTCGCCTACCGGTGCGATCGCCTACACTCACTTCATGTTCCCGGAAAAATACCACAACTCCATCTTTCTGGCGGACTGGTCCAGCGGCCGCATCCTCTCCGTTCGATTCAAACAGCACGGCAGTTCCTACACCACCAATAGCGAGGTCTTCCTGGAAGGCAGTCCTCTCAATGTGACCGACCTCGACGTTGGACCTGATGGCGGCCTGTACTTCGCTACCGGTGGCCGGGGAACGCGAGGCGCGATTTACCGGGTAACCTGGAAAGGCAAGGTACCCAGTAGCGTCACCAACCTGGGAGAGGGAATCGCCGCAGCAATTCGACAACCACAGCTGCAAAGTGCCTGGGCCAGGCAGAACATCGCGCGTATCAAGCGAGAAATGGGAGAAGACTGGGACCAACGCATCGAAAGTGTCACCCGCAGCAACCAAAACCCCTGGTACTACCGGACACGGGCCCTCGACATCATGCAACTTTATGGGCCACCCCCGAGTCCCGATTTGCTGATTGAACTCTCCGAAGAAGAGAGTGAACTGGTTCGTGGCAAGGCAGTCGACTTGATGGGCGTACACGCCGACGAGACTACCAAAGAACGGTTAATCGAACTGCTTGACGATCCCGACCGGATGGTACGCCGAAAAGTCTGCGAAGCGCTTCTCCGCGCAACACAAACGCCCCCTCTGGAATCCCTGTTACCAATCCTGGCCTCAGATGACCGCTATGAGTCCTGGGCTGCACGTCGCCTGCTGGAACGCATGCCAACTGAAACTTGGCGAGATGCAATACTCGAAACCGACGACCACCGGATTTTTGTCCAGGGTGCTCTGGCGCTAATGACGAGCCAACCGAACAATGACAACGCCCTGGCAATCCTGCAACGATTTAGTGTGCTGATGGAAGACTTCATCAGTGACCAAGACTTTGTGGCAATGTTGCGTGTGATTCAAGTTGCGTTGATGCGCAGCGACGTGCAAGTCGACGATTATGCCAACTTCCGCGAAAACCTCGCCGAAGAGTTTCCTGCCGGCACAAACACCATGAACCGCGAACTTGTCCGACTGCTGATCTACATGCAAACGGACAGCATCCTCGATCGTTTCTTTGCTTTTCTGGAAAGCGATGCCCCCGACACGGAAAAGATGCACCTTGCCATGCACCTGCGTTTCCTGAAAACCGGGTGGACGACAGAACAAAAACTATTGCTGCTGGAACAATTTGATCGCATTCAAGAAACTGAACAAGGATCCAGTTACACCCTGTATACACTCCGCGTCATCCAAGACATTGCCAAGACCCTGACACTCGAAGAGAGCCAGGCCGTTCTTGATCGTGGCAGCGACTGGCCGAACGCAGCCTTGGGCGCGTTGGCGCAGTTGCCAACGAAGCTCACCGAAGAACACCGCGAAATGCTGAAAGACCTCGATCGAAAACTCGAGCGCAAACCAGAAGCAGCATTCACTCGACTTCGCGCCGGAATTGTCGCAGTCCTGGCGGAAAGTGGTGACGACGATTCAATGGCTTTCCTGCGCCAACAATGGCGACGTTTCCCCGACCGGCGAGATACCATCGCCATGGGGCTGGCCCAACAACCGGAAGGCAAAAACTGGCCCTACCTCATCCGCAGCATCCCACTCTTGAGTTCTTTGAGCGGTAAAGACGTGCTCGACGCATTGCAAACCGTACAACAACGGCCGCAAGAACCACAGCACCTGCGACAAGTGATCCTCTGCGGCTTGAGACTTGGAGAATACGGCGGGACAGAAGCTGCTCAACTCCTCTCATTCTGGACTGGAGAACAGCTGACAGAGAACGATCAGAACTGGCAGGAATCCATGCGGAAATGGCAACAGTGGTTTGCTACCAACCACCCCGATCTGGCGCCAGCAGAATTGCCCAAAGAATCCAATACTGCACGCTGGAAATTTACTGAGACACTCGACTTCCTGGCGAGTGAAGCGGGTCGATCGGGAAGCCCCAGGCGGGGAGCCACTGCGTTCCAAAAAGCACAGTGCAGTAAATGTCACCGTGTCGGTGATAAGGGTGAAACGCTAGGTCCAGATCTGACTTCACTGGCAAAACGATACACCACACGTGAAGTGCTGGAATCAACCCTCTTTCCTTCCCACGTGATCTCTCCTCAATACGCCTCAAAAACTGTCGTTACAACCGATGGCTTAAGCTACTCAGGCATGCTCTCTCCCGCATCGAACGGACAGCGGGTCTTGCTAAAGGATAACGGCAAGAAGATCACGTTGAGCGTCGAAGACATTGAAGAAATCCTGCCGAGCAAGAAATCGTCGATGCCAACAGGCTTGCTCGATACCCTGACGTTAAGAGAAGTTACCGACCTGTTTGCCTTTTTGATGAACACACGTCAGCCGGCTATTGCAGGCAGCGTGAGCGACACGGAAATCAAATAGGCTTTGGAAGACTGGGCTTGCGCAAATCGCAATCTGTGGGTGCAGAGAATCCGCCTCCCAAGCATAACTCTTCGCCGTGACGCAAGAGCCAGCTATAAAAACGGGGCCTCTGACGCGCCAAAACCATTTCGGCGAGTTGAATGGCAGGGGCAAGGCAACCATTCGGCCAACATCCGCCAGAGACCCCGTGAGGCAACCCGGCCATGAACCGGTCACCCGTTGTCGTCCTGCAGCAGATTTCGTGCCAAAGTGGACGATTTGCCGGCACCAGCGCGGTGCTCGCCTGAATACCTTGAAGTATGCTGGCCATGGCCTTCGACTCAATGAGCCGCGCTAGACAGCGCAGCACAAGTCAAGACCAGGAAGTTGTTGCATTCCGATACAGATAGGGGTTTCGTGTAGCGATATCATGCAGCTCCTAACCGCACGCTTCCAACACGGCAAGCTATACATTTTGCTGGCCATCCTGTGTGCCGGCGTCGGCATCCGTGGCTGGCAGACAACAGAAAGCCTCTGGCTGGATGAGTTGCACACCGGGTGGACAGTCGCTGGTACCTGGAGCGACGTCTCGGATCGCGCCGCCGCGGGAAATCAAACACCTTGTTACTTTTGGTTCATTTGGATTTGGACGCGGGTCTTTGGCCACAGCGAACTTGCCTTGCGACTTCCCTCGCTGCTGGCCGGTGTCACGCTGATCGCGATGGTATTCTGGGTACTCTCACGCTGGACTACCTGCTCATGGAGCCCCGCGTTGTGCGCGCTGCTTGTAGCCCTCGACCCACACCTGGTGTTCTTCTCACAAGAAGCTCGGCCATATGCGCTCGTACAACTAATCGGGCTGCTGCAGTTACTCTGCTTCATTCGTTTGTCAGAGGGCCCCACAAAACCAGGTGTGAGAGCCGCGTTTGTCGCAACCACCCTGGCAGGATTTTACCTCCACTACACCTCGCTGTTATTGTTGTCCGGTGAACTGTTCGTGTGGGCTGCGGTGTTGCGACCCGTCAGCAGCGCCGGCTCTGCAGAGACCAAGAAACCGTCGAATCGTCTTGTTGCAAATGGGTACCAGCGCCGCGAACTGCTGCTGGATGGGCTCGTCATTCTGATCGGAGTTCTGCCTGCTTGTCCGCACTTGTGGGAAATCTTACAGAGAAGATCGAATTGGGCAGCATTCATCGGCCAACCCGGCCCCCTGGGAATGGTCCATCTGCTGTCGCTGGACGTCTATCTCGTTTTACCGTTCATCGGATGGATCCTCTCTCGACTCATTTTCAGGCGTCAGGCAGAACCATCACACCAGACCGCAATCCTGCTCTGCTGGTTCACCGCGCCACTTCTGCTGGTCTGGAGCCTCAACTGGCTGGACATTCTGAGGTTGTTTCACCGCCGCTATCTGATCGCCATTAGCACTGGGCCCGTGCTGGTGTGTGGCATCTGGCTGGCTCGATTCACCAGACGTGCGCAGAAACTTGCCATGGCGGGGCTACTCGCGCTGGCACTACAGCAAGGCGGCATGGGGAGGCAATGGTTGATTGACGGCAGGTTCCTGGCTGATCGCAACCAGGACTGGCGTGGCGCTGTAGCGCACCTTAACCGCGAAGCTCGAACCACAACTGACTCACCGCAAAGTGTGCTGATTGGCAGTGGCCTCATCGAAGCATCTGCGTTACCCAACGGTGGACAACAACTGGTCGACTACTGTCTGCTGCCCGTCACTGGGCCATATCGCTTGACCGCATCCTATCGCCTCAGCCCGCTTTCCAATCAGCCTGACCAGCCACTATCCGTACAACAGACGGAGGTAATCCTAGCGAAACGCAGCTACTGGGCTCTGCTGAACGCCCGGCCCCAAAGCGTCCGCACACGAATCGCCCAATGGCAAGTACAGTGGAAACGCCAGGGCTGGAAAATCGCAACGGCGCGCAAACGGTTTGGGAGTCTTACACTACTGCGCATTGACCTTTACCCGCAGGCTATTGCTTCCCTCCCGGGCGTGCCGTCAACTGCGCCGCGAAACCGGCGGAGCCAGGGGCGCGAAGCACATTCAACATCTGCTGCAACTGGCTCGCCAACGGTGGAGGACCAGCAAACATCGACGAACATAGCCACCTTTCGCGTGGACAGGTTGACCGGTTTTCCATTGCAGACCAATGCGTCACTGCCATCATTTGCTATACTCGGGCATCCCGATCCTCGAAAGGAAGTCTGCGATGGACGCACTGCAACTCACGCAGGAACTCGTTGGCTTTGAGTCCACGAGCTGCCTGACCAATGTCCCGGTGACCGATCACGCTGAACAGCGTTTGAAAGAGTCGGGATTTACCACAGAACGCATCGATTACACCGATCCAGCTGGCGTCGCCAAATCCTGCGTCGTCGGTAAGAAAGGACCTGGCAGTGGAGGAGTTGCTTACTTCGGTCATCTCGACGTCGTGCCCGCAGATGACTGGTCGCGGAACAACCACGGTCCTTTCGCTCCATGCGTAGATGGTGACCGGCTGTACGGCAGGGGCAGCTGTGACATGAAAGGATCGGTAGCCTGCATGCTGACTGCCGCTGCAAAGATTCCTGAAACCGAACTCGCCCGGCCGATCTACATTACCTGCACCGCGGACGAAGAAGTAGGATACGGTGGCGCTCAGGAGGTTGCTAATCGAAGCCAGCTGTTCGCCGAAATGGTCGCGGGTGAATCGCGAGGAATCATCGGTGAACCGACACGCATGCAAGTCGTGCACGGCCACAAAGGTACCTATGGCATCGTGGCGACATCGCGTGGACGAGCGGCACACTCAAGTACACGCGAAGGACTCAACGCGAACCTGGCGATGATTCCATATCTCTATGAAATCAAAGAACTATTCGAAGAGACAGAAACCGAGGAACGTTGGCAAAACTCCGAATTTGACCCCCCCACGGTGACCTGGAACATCGGTATCAACGACCATACAGCGGCCATCAACATCACACCCCCTCAAAGCGTCTGCACGATCTATTTTCGGCCTATGCCAGGTATCGATCCGAATGAATTGGTCGAAAGGTCACGAAAGTGTGCTGAACGCCACGGGCTGGATTTTGAAGTTCCCCGTGTCGCGCCTCCACTTTACATTGATCCTCAATCGCCCTATGTCCAGGAACTGCTTCAGCTCACCGGTTGTCAGGAATCAACAACAGTCTCCTACGGAACAGATGGTTGCATGTTTTCCGACATGAAATATCTGATCGTCCTGGGGCCCGGAGACATTGCCCAGGCACACACCGCAGATGAGTGGATCGATCTGGAGCAAATAGAGCAAGGTACGCGCATCTACGAAAAGTTGATTCGCCACTGGTGCTGCTAGTCTGGCAGGTACCTGCCACCGGCAACCTGGATAGAACCAGCCTGCTAGGCAGCGGCTACCAGCGTGGAATGAGGCCAGAATCCGCTTTCTGAAATGACCGGGTTTCGACTATTCTGAGCGTCCCGTGATTGGGGGACTCGATCGCTGACTCTCATCAATGGTCCTTTATGTCCACTGCCCACTCGCCAACCCAATCGCCCTCCTCCGGGCGTCGAAACAAGGCCGGCAGCCTGCTGTGGCTGCTGCTCCTGACCGCGCTATTGCGTGGAGCCGCCGGCTGGGCGCTGGCACCACAGCTGGCCGAAGACCCGGATAGCTACGGCCTGATTGCCAATAACCTGGTGACCCGATGGAGTTACAGTACTTCCCTGCCAGATCAGACTCCAGTTCCCACGGCCTACCGGCCACCCATCTACCCCTGGGCGCTGGCCTGCTCTTCAATGCTCCTGGGGAAAACCGTCAGCCCACTTATCGTGGGAAGTCTGCATCTCGCATTGGGAATCGCCACCGTTGGCTTGACCTGGTATCTGGGACAATGCTGGGGACTGGCCCGTGGAGCGACCCTGGCCGCGTTCTTGACGCTCTGCGATCCGTTGCTGTGGTACCAATCCAGTCAGGTCATGACGGAGACCCTGGCAACTTTCCTGGTGGTAGTTGGGCTGGTAACTCTGACCAGACTTTCAGATCGCGGCAACTGGCAAGCAGCGTGTGCTGCGGGAGCCGCACTTGGGCTCGCGTCGCTATGCCGGCCTCCGCTCCTGGTCTGGTTCTTGTTGAGTTGCGGTGCCTGCGTGGCACTGCCTGTCCCCCGCGCACGCAAACTAGCATGTCTGGCTACTATGGCGCTGACTGGCGTTCTCGCATTAGCGCCCTGGATCATCCGCAATATCATCCAGTTCAAACGGCCCATTGTGGCCACCACACACGGCGGCTACACGCTCCATCTGGCAAACAACCCAAGTTTCTACCATCATCTGGCAACAGCGCCCTGGGGACAAATCTGGAACGCCCAGAATCTTCCGCCCATTGCCAACACCCCAGTTCGCCCAGGACCCCAAAACCCCGATCCCGGTGTTGAACTCAACCATGATCAACTGCACTACGAGGCTGCCTGGACAGCAATTGGAAATGAACCGCGCGCCTTTGCCTGGTCTTGTGCAGTACGTCTGGGACGCCTGTGGAGACTCGCACCCCATCAAGCCTCCGCCGCGGAGTCACTCCCCCGGCGCGTGTTGAGGTGGACAGTGGGCCTGTGGTACACGGGACTTTTTTGCCTCGCAGTCCGCGGAATCTGGCAACTGAAAAGGGAGGTCTGGACAACTGCCTGGATGTGGGGCATCCTACTCGCCCTGGCCCTGACGGCGGTTCATACGTTGTACTGGAGCAATGTGCGCATGCGAGCGCCGGTGACGCCCTTTCTCTGCCTGCTGGCAGCCAGCGGCGCGACGACTTTGCGAGCCACGCAAAAATAGCTGCAAAGTCTTTTCTATCAGGCAGTTGCAATCAGAATTAAGCACCGCAATTTGCCTTGTTCCCCATCCCCTGGATACCTATAATCCGCCCCCTCGCCAGGGATGTATTTCCTGTTCGTGATGCAACACTTCCTGTCCGTAATTTCCTGCCGATGCAACCACTCGGCCTGTGCACGATGCATGGACCGCCGCCATTTCCTGCCGCATTGCAAATCCGTAACGACTCCATCCAGGCTGGGATGCCAATCCGCTGAAAGCACGCCCTCTGCCTTCACGAAACGCGCTGACTTATGCCGTACCATCTCGGCGCGGCACACCTGCCGCTGCGCTGCTACGAATGGCGCACCGTCGGTCCACTTGCTCTCCAAATCGATTCACGGTGCGGCAGATAACTCTGCTCGTCGGTTTGCTGCTCTCTCTCGCCGAGGTTCCAGACAGCCTCCAGGCAGCGCCACAAATTGAACTGCCCGCCGCTTCTTCAGACGCAGCGATCATTGTTCGCGCCGCCAGTGCTCGCCGCTGGAAACAGGGCGTTTACGATGTCTGGCAGCTCAACGGTCATTGTTCGATTCAGCAAGACACACTCACTGCACGTGGGAGTGACGCAGTCCTCTGGATCGAAAATGATCAACAGGAAGGCCAGACAACCACGCGCGTCCTGGTCTATCTGGAGGGGCGTCAGGAAGGAGTCGACGTTCGCTCTGTCAAACGGGGCAACGGCGACGCTGCCGGACGCATCACTGGGACAAGTTGGATGGGGCGACTTGAATCAAAACACGGTATCCAGATCCAAGCTAATGCTGCAGCGCCAGGACAACACAAAACGGTCCGCTCGCCCGCCCCAATCTCTCCCGTACAGCCGGCTGCCTTCGAAGACTTCGACCCGAACACACCTCTCACTCCACAAGCCACTCACCGCAACGCACCGGTACAGCATGCTGGAGAAGTGCCGCTAGACAGTACCGAACATGCGATTCAACCTGCGCAGGCACTGTCAGTACCCGCCGCTCCAGAACCGTCCACTGCAGAAGATTTGCAGATTCGTATCAATCCCAGGAGTAGTGCGGGATTCAACGTCTCCACTGCAGGTGTCGCAGAGCGGGGCGATTCCATCGCCTACGTGACCGGTGGAATCCAGATGGTAATCGATGGCCTTGACGCGCAAACCACGGGAGTGCGCGACCCCAATCTCGCTCGCTTGGGTCGAGTCGTCATTGAAACCGACAATCTGGTGGCCTGGACTCCGCAAGCAGCCGCACTGTTTCAAGGCGGGGCGTCACAGCGGGCGCGGCAACTGCCCCTGGAGCTTTATCTGGAAGGCAACATTGTCTTCCGCCAGGGCGACCGTGTGATTTACGCAAAACGCATGTACTACGACGTAAGTCGCGAACACGGTGTCGTGCTGGAAGCGGAAATCCTCACCCCTGTCCCGCAATACGAAGGCCTGCTGCGACTCAAAGGGGAAGTTCTTCAGATGGTGGACCGCAATCACTTCCAGGCCTATGGAGCAGCGGTCACATCGAGTCGCATGGGTGTACCGAGTTACTGGCTGCAATCCGACGAGGTGACGTTCGAAGACATTCCCGAACCGATCGTCGAACCACTCAGCGGGCAACCAGAAACAGATGCTGTAACGGGTGAAACACGGGTGAACCATCAGCTACGAACCCGCAGCTTTAATAACTTTGTTTATCTGAATGGCATCCCTGTGCTGTATTGGCCAGTCCTTTCTACAGACCTGACAAAGCCGACTTTTTATATCAACAATCTACAGGTAACCAACGACAACGTATTCGGCACGCAAGTCCAGGCACAATTGGACCCCTATCAACTCCTGGGAATCTCCAATCCTCCAGAAGGGACCGAATGGAGCTGGAATGCTGCATATCTGAGCGAACGTGGGTTTGGCTTCGGCACCGAACTCTCCTATGAAAATGAAGACCTGTGGGGGATTCCGGGAACCTACCGCGGCGACCTGGACACCTGGGGGCTCAACGACAATGGGCTGGACAACTTGGGGGCAGACCGGCGCGCGGTGCAACCCGAGAGCGATTATCGGGGGCGTCTCGCCTGGCGACACCGTCAGCAGTTGCCCAACGATCTCCAATGGACAGCCGAAATCGGGTTGATCAGCGACCGAAATTTTCTGGAGCAGTATTTCGAACCGCAGTGGGACCAGGAAAAGGATCTCACAACAGGAATGGAGCTTAAACAGACCGTTGAAAACGGATCCTGGAGCCTTTCCGCCGACGTCCAGCTCAACGACTTCTTTACACAGACCGAGACGTTACCGCGAGGCGATCATTTTTCGTTGGGGCGTTCCGTATTGTTCGACCGGGCAACCTGGTACGAACACACTCACGCAGGCTACTTCGGAATCAAGACGGCGGCCCTGCCGACGAACCCAGACCAACCGGCCCAGGCCTTTCTCCCTTGGGAAACAGATCTAACAGGAACAGAGTATCGCGAGCGCAGCGGACTGCGGGTGGGCAGTCGCCAGGAACTGGACCTGCCATTTCAATGGGGAGCGGTCAAAGTCGTCCCTTTCCTGGGTGGCGAAATTTCGCACTGGCAACAAGATCGAAATGGGGAAGAGGTCACACGCCTGCTCGGCCAGGCAGGTGTGCGGACAAGCCTGCCAATCTGGAAAGCGAATCCGAACATCCAAGACCCTCTGTTCAATCTACAGGGTTTGATACACAAAGTCTCTTTTGACTCCGAGTTCTTCTGGGCCGATGCCAGTGAAGACATGTCGCAACTGCCGCTTTATGATCCACTTGACGACGACAGCAATGAGATGTTCCAGCGAATGTTCCTCATGGACAGTCACGCCGGAGCGTTACCCGTGCGGTTTGACCCTCGCTTTATGGCTTTACGATCCGGTGCACAGCGTTGGGTAACCGGCCCAACAGAAATCGCAGACGACCTGTTTGTGATCCAGGCAAACATCCGTCAACGCTGGCAAACGCGTCGCGGATTGACCGGCCGGGAACGTATCGTTGATTGGATTTCAATGGACACAGGATTTACCCTGTTTCCCAAACCAGACCGCGACAACTTTGGCCAGGAAATCGGTCTGGCGCACTACGACTTCCGGTGGCATTTGGGGGATCGGACCACTCTTCTCTCCGACGGCTATATCGACTTTTTCGGCAGTGGGTTGCGTAAATTTACCGCTGGAGGAGTCATCAGCCGCCCGGGACAAGGCAATCTCTTTCTCGGACTGCGTTCAATCGAAGGACCAATAAGCAGTACGGTACTCATCGGTACGACAAGCTATCGAATGAGTGACAAGTGGATTCTCTCGGCGGGTGGTGCGGTCGACCTCGGCCCCACAGGGAACATCGGCCAGACAATCGCATTTACACGCATTGGCGAATCATTCCTCGTCAAAGCTGGATTCCGCGCGGACGTCAGTCGCGGTAACGTTGGCGCTGTATTTGTCATCGAACCCCGGTTCCTGCCAACCAGCCGCCTGGGACGGATTGCGGGTCTGCAAGTACCTCCTGCCGGGGCCTACGGCTTGGAGTAACACACAAAGTCGATGCCATGGACACGCGTACCACACCCCGCGTTCATGATCACAGCACGGCTTTCGGTCCCGCAAGCTGTGGACTGCGTCGCCAGCGTGTGTGAGACAAGTGTGCATACGATGCGGTACTGCCTGACTATGGCTCGCAGCAATCGCTGTCCGGAAGACGATCAGCAGCGCCGACTTCAGAACCCCCGTAAAGCAAAGTACGGGTGCCGTGTTTCCGACTGATGCCACCCGTCGCGAAGGGGATATGCCGATCCTGCACGGGTCACATCCCCGAACAGCGGCCAGTGCTCCCACAACACAGATAACCGCCGAGAACGGCCAGGCCACAGCCGGCCTTCACGTGTTATCCAACAAACCAGCAAAGAGGAATCAACCGCCCTCTAGATCTTCACTCTGCGGCAAATCTTCCAGATCGGCGAGACCAAACACCTGCAAGAAGCGATCGGTCGTACAGTAGTGTGGAGTCCGCGGTGACTCCGGAAGCCGGTCCATCCGCAACAAACGCCGGCGCACCAGCTGCCGGAGCAAACCCGACGAAGCTCGCCCCCGCACAGCATCGATCGCATCGCGAGTCTGTGGCTGGTTGTATGCCACAATTGCCAACACCTCCATTGCGGCTGCAGACAGGCGCGTCTCACGTACCCGACCGTAGAATTTATCACGCAAACGCGAAAACTCCTCTCGCAATTCGAGTCGGTAACCAGAATCAACCGACACGATGGAATAAGGGCACCCCTCCTCTTCATACAACGCATTGAGCTCTTCGACGAGACCTGCGATCTCGGCAGCTTCCACACCACGCATCAAATCAGCTATCTGTTGGCTGGTAAGTGGAACATTCTCAGGGTGTCCCACAAACAACAGCGATTCAAGAATACTACGGGGTGAAATGTCACCCGCTTGCTCCTCTTCAACTTCGGCACCACTCGGTGCCTGGTCGGCCTCAGACTCCGACGCATCCTGCTGCCCCTCCTGTGCATGTTCATTCTCGTCCGACTGAGGCGCATCCGCATCGCCCATCAGTTGTGAATACGCCTGGCTCAGTTCATGTAAAGAAACGTCCGGAGGATCTTCCGTTTGTGAAAGCGCACTCCGGGCCAATTCCTCGATGGAATTTTCGGGGGCAGACTCATCCTGAGGCTCAAGGTCAGTCATCAGAAAACGTCAACTCGCAAATAGGCAAAGCAAAACCTGATTCAAAAAACAAAACAAACAGAAAGGACTCGCGAGCGGCAACACTTGATGGCAGACCATGGCCATTGCTTCGATGCCGCAATCACAGACTGTTGAGATAGTCAATCAGCTCCTCTATTTCTGTTTGCGACACGTCCTGGGCAATGCCATGTCGGTGTCCCATTAGTACGTCCCTTACTGAAGCTGCTCGGCCATCGTGAAATAACGCACTACGCTGGCTGACTCCTAACAGAGAGGGGGGATTGAAACGTCGGTTCCCGAAGCGGTCCTGCAGCCCCACATCGTAAATCTCTGGAGAAGTAAACCGGTTCGGTTGGTGACAGTCGGCGCAACCTTGCTGGCGAAAAACACGGGCCCCACGTGCAACGGTTTCCCCAGGCTGCCGCTGCCGGGCAGACGACAAGGACGGTGGAGGCGACAAGGTGCGCAGATAGGCTGCCAGTGCTGCCACCTGTGCATGCGTGGGTTCTTCGCCACGCATTGTCGTACGTATCGACTTGCGCACCTGCTCTTCCAAACGTACAACTTTACCACTCCAGGACCAGGGCCCTGTCGCACCTACACCAAGCAGGCTCAAGACCCGCTTTGGAGCACCGACCGAGCCGTCTCCAAAGTTGTCGTTGAGTCGGCCGTTCGTGTGACCGTCCGTATGACAACTGTGACAACTCAGCCATCCATCACTCGATAAGGTTGCATCGTAAAACAACTGTTCACCCTGCTCCACCAGACTCAACTCTCGTGGCGGACCAAGTTGGATTGACCGAACATCGCTGGAGGCATCAATGGGAACGATTGACACAGAATCATCCATCATATTCGCAACGTAAATAGTACGCCCTTTTGTGCCAAGCATCAGAGCGGCAGGACGACGTCCCACTGCTACGCGCCGAAAGTAATCCGCCTCCCGATCGCTAATGGCAATCTCAGACACTCCCGCGAAGGCCAGAATCTGGCGTCCGTCGTTAGAAACAATAAGACCAGCAGGATCGCCTGCTGCTCGGTCAGGATGCCCCAGATAAACTAAATCCCCAGCAGGACTGGTTGATGGTGGAACTGCGTGCAGACGGGCAATCTTTACGTCACGAATCACGTTCACCAATACTCCACCCCAATGCACACCGCCACGCGTCGTGGCCGGGTAATCATTCAAAATCTGGTGGGCAACGTAGAGTGACTGACGATCCGTAGAAACTGCCAATCCGCGTAGATTGTTACCCTCCAGGCGATGGACCTGGAGAAGGCGACCCGTTTCAATATCGAGAAGAGCCAATTCGCCTCCGAATGCCCCAGCAACAACCAGATAACGCGGGTCGGGAAGCAAAATTTGCAGCAAAGGCGAGAACGGCAGATCAATGGTGGCCAGTACCCGTGGTTTGCAAGACGTCGTGACATCGACGATCGTGGTTTGACGCGCCCAGAGCGAAGCGACAAACGCCCGCCGCTCATCTGCCGACAGGAGCACATGCACCGGCGTGTGACCAACGGCTGTTTTTCCCTGCGGGTAAAAACTGTGGCCACGGACCTTACCCGTAATCAGACAACTATCAGTATCATCCAGAGCCACCCCAATGGCTCTTTTCTGACCGACAATGAAAGCTGACAAACTACGGCCCACCCGGGTTTCACCAACGACCTTCCGACTGCGGAGATCAACCGCGGAGAGTGTACCGCTGTGATGGTTTGCCACCAGCAGGTGGGACTCCGAGTCTACCAGGGCAAGTGCCACTGGCCGCCGCACCTGCGGGACCAGTTCAGTCGCAAAAAGCAACGCTGGCCAGGCAATCAACAAGCCGATGCATTGTTGTACTACCCTGATTGAGTTCGAACACTGCAACGTCTGCCACATCAGGAAGCCTGCTCTGTTCCGGAAAGCCACACGGCAATGATTATTCAGCTACCGCAGGTACAGACAATTTACTCCATCTGGCGCCAGGAAGGAACGTGAAATCAAATTCGAATCACCCAGACTGCCAGCTCGCGTCGACTCGAATCGCCTCGTCAGACAAAAACAATGACAAACGTCACAACAGGCAGCAGGCTACCCCAACGTCTTGTCTGCGCGGTCTCGGGGAATCTCAGAAACGGCTGTCACTTGCACCGTCTTGTGGCCCTGAATCGCGCCAGGAATCCCCGCCATCACCCTAGCCCCAGACATATATACCGGCAAAGCAGCGGTCACATCCTGATCTGTGACAAGCAGGTCGCCAACCTCCAGATCCAGCAGGTCTTGCGGATGGATTTGTGTTTCCGGGAGCGCGAGCACTACGTCGACGATGTCCGTGTCGGAGTCGGCTGCAGACCGGTCCTGAAATTCCTCGTTCATTCCAGAATCGTCGGCGGCCTCAACAACACACTGCGTTAGTATCGGCTGCAGCAAACAAGCGGGAAAGCAAAGATCGAGCGCGTCCTGAAAAGCTCCCATCCGCAACTCAAACCGGAATGAAACCACGGGCGTATCTAACGCCAGGTTGTTGTCCACCTCAGACCGTTCTGTCACGCGTTCAATCGACAACTCCCCCTCCCAAACCGGCCCCCATGCCTGTCGCAATTCATCGATCAATGTGTCGTAGATGCGACCAACCAGGCGTTGTTCGATTTCTGTCAATGGCGAAGGCACAGCCGGTTGTTCGCCAGCCTCTCCCCCCAACATCCGATCGATCATCAGATGCAACATTGACAAAGGCAAATTCACCACGATCGGGCTATCGCTCTCTGCTGAACGAAGTGCAATGGCACAGCCAGGACTTTCTCGCTTTGCCAGAAATTCTGCCGGGCTCATGCACGTGATATCGACTAATCGAATCTCCAGCTGGGCCCGCACTAAAGTAGACCAGGCAAGACTCAAGCGACGGGCAAGCCCCTCGTGCACAGCATGAAGCAGGACACGTTGCTCGGCCTGCAACGGTTCCTCTGTAACAAGCGTACTGTCACTACATGAATGTTTTTCGCGGCTGCCTTCAAACCGGGAGGCAAGCGACTGCCGGGACGCGCCCGCCATCCCAAACAGGCTCGCCAACTCGTCGGTCGTCAGATGTTGGTGCAGCATCAAGGGGGTTCTCTCCACAACTCCAAAGTACCCTGACAGCCGCCGTCTATATTAGAGACTGGTTTGACTCCCGCGGACCCGTGAGTCTCTACACTCCAGTCATCAGCCAAGACACCTATTCACGGGTGTGGCCGTCTCCATAGACGACGTATTTGTAACTGGTCAATTCTCGCAATCCGCAGGGCCCGCGCGCATGAAACTTATCCGTGCTGATGCCGATCTCGGCACCAAGACCAAATTGTCCTCCATCGTTAAATCGCGTACTCGCGTTAATCATTACTGCGGAACTGTCTACCGCTTCAGCAAATCGGCGGGCAGACGCCAGGTCATTCGTAACGATCGCATCCGTGTGACCTGACCCATAATGATTGATTGTCTCAATTGCTTCTTCCAGCGAAGCAACTACGCGCACTGAAATCACGGGCCCCAGGTATTCCGCGAAATGATCTTCCTCAGACGCCGCGGCCACTTGTGGAATCAAGTTGACCGTCTGTGGATCACCACGCACTTCGATCCCCTCTGCCCGCAACGCCGCCACCAGTCCGGGCAGCATGTCGGCAGCGATGTCGCGATGGATCAACAACGACTCGCAAGTATTACAAGTCCCCAGGCGTTGACACTTGGAATTCAATGTAATTGCCGCCGCCATCTCAGCTTCGGCACCGCGATCAACATAGACATGACAGTTGCCAGCGAAATGCTTAATCACCGGCATTCGCGCTTCGTCGGCAACACGTCGAATCAGCCCTTCGCCGCCGCGGGGAATCGCGACATCGATGTACTCAGCCAGCTGCAGAAAATGGCCAACTGCTTCTCGATCCTGGTGCGACACCAGTTGAACTGCCTCAGCTGGTAGCCCGCATACCTCTGCATTCGTCTGGAGAATTTCCACAATCGCACGGCTCGAATGGGCTGCTTCCTTGCCACCTCGCAAGATCACCGCGTTGCCACTCTTGATGCAAATCGCGGCCGCGTCAGCGGTCACATTGGGTCGAGACTCGTAGATAAAAAATACCACACCCAGCGGTACTCGAATTCGCGAAACCTCCATCCCATTGGGACGGCGAACCGATTCGATCGTCTCGCCGACCGGGTCAGGCAGATCGGCAACTTCTCTCAGGCCCTGGGCGATTTCCTGCACGCGCTCTGCAGAAAGGCGCAGCCGGTCAATCTGTGCGGCCTCAAGGCCAAACTCAGGCGCCTTTTGTAAATCCTGGGCATTCGCAGCCAAGATACGCTCGGTCTGATCGCATAGCAGATCGGCTGACGTGCGCAACCAACGATTTCGTACGCCCCCTGGAATGCCGGTCAGCTGTGTCGCAGCAGCACGAGCGGCATGTGCCGTCTCCTGGCAATAGTGCACAAGGTCCGCGGATTCAACTTCAGACATGGTAGGCTCGCGTCGGCGTTCAGGAGTGGCGCGAAGTATCCGGAAAACTCCCGACGCCGTCAACGCCTCCGGTTGCCTGAAACAAGAGAAGTGCCTGGTGCACTGGGCCCACATCGTGAACCCGCAGTACTTGCACCCCCTGCTGCGCTAATGACAACACGACGCCAATCGTACCTGGAGTGCGATCGGCTGTTCGATCTGCGATGACTTTGGCAATAAATCCTTTGCGAGAAGGCCCCAACAGCAAGGGACAACCCAACGCATGAAATCGGTGACAGCAGGCCAATAAATCGAGATTGTGCTGATGGGTTTTGCCAAAACCGATACCCGGGTCAAGGCAAATACGGTTGCTCTCGATGCCCGCCTCACGCAGTACGTCGCGGCGGACACCTAAATAGTCGTAGATCTCGGCCACGACATCCGAGTATGTCGGATTTTGTTGCATTGTTTGCGGTGTACCGCGCATGTGCATCGCACAAACACCTGCCCCCGAAGATGCCGCCACTGCTAGCATGCGAGCATCTCCAGCCAGCCCCGACACATCGTTGATGATCTCGGCACCTGCCGCTAAA
>MDTE01063501.1_pt1 | contig 72470 bp, 74 predicted proteins | sample 811231 | NCBI WGS metagenome assembly MDTE01 (sample SAMN05326651, study PRJNA326480) | marine metagenome | isolation source: seawater | place: Indian Ocean: Red Sea | collected 2010
AGAATGGCCTGAACCTAGTCCTACTCCTAGTGAAGTTAAGATCAAGGCCAAAGCTGTTTCTGTCAATCCCACAGATTATAAAGCACGTTTGGGAGGAAACGAAGGTGCAGTTCCTATTATTTTAGGGAGAGATACTGCTGGCATTGTCGAAGAAGTTGGTGAGAATGTAGATCGTTTTTTGCCCGGTGATGAAGTGATGGCTTATCTTCCTCGCTTTGGTGATAGCGGTGGAAACGGTTACGCAGAATTTGTTTGTGTTCCTCATGAGTTTGTAGCGAAAAAACCTAGTAATTTATCTTTCGAAGAAGCTGCTTCAATACCTTTGGTATCATTAACTGCGTATGAAGCAGTTTCGATAAAATCAAAAGTGGCAAAAAATGAATCTGTATTTGTTGCAGGAGGTTCTGGAGGAGTGGGTAGTATGGCTGTGCAAATGCTTCGATTCTTTCAGGCAGATCCTTTAATAGTTACAGCGGGAAGCGAGGAGAGTGCGGTTTATCTTGAAGAACTCGGAGTAGAACCTGACAAAATTGTTTTATATTCTGCTTTATCACTTGATGAGGTATATGAAAAAGTTTTATCCATAAATAATGGAAAATTACCAAGAGTTACTTGTGATTTTGTTGGAAAAGATATGAAAAAACTTTGTATGCGTCTTGTTGATTATCTTGGCCGCGTGGTTTCTATTGCTCCAGAAGAAGGAGCGCCTATTGATAACTTTTTTTCATCGAAAACAGGACCTATGTATACAAAATCTGCATCTTTTCACAGCGTTTTTTTAAGATCTCCTGTAAGGGGTGGCGGACCTAATTACTATGGTGTCTATATGAAATCTCTTGAAACAATAAGGAACTGGCTAGCTGATGAAGTTTTAAAGCCGGGAAAATTGGATATAATTGGTCTAATGAACTCTGAAAATATAAGTCGTGCTCATTCTATTTTGGAAGAGGGACATGTAAAGGGAAAGATCGTTCTTGTGGTTGAATAGTCTCAACTTTTGACAGTTTGTATAAAAAAAGATAAAAAATTTCTAGATACTCGGGAAAATTTCAAGAAATGAAGTTGCTTATATTCGAAGAGTGAAGATAATGTTGTTAGTTGATAGTTTTACTCACTTTATTTTTTCTTTTTTAAGGAATGGGTTTTGAAAAAAGAGAGCTTAGGAAAAGAAGATAGCGAAAATGTTCCTGATAGTCCTGTTGAGAGGAATCTTAAGCGAATTTTTGGTCAGATGAGTTTTGAAAAGAGTAACGTTTACGAAGCTGGGACCAGAAATGATGGAGAAGAAAATATGGACCGTTTAAAGACATTTTCTTCGAAGAAAAAGGTCAGAGCGAAAAGAAGAGAGAGAAAAGAAAATAATGGTCCTAATTATGTACCCGGACCTTGATATTTGTGAGGTAGGTAAAAATTGAACAATCAATATTATGAAAAATATCTACGTGATACTTCTCTGTCCGAAGTTTTGGAGAAGGTTAATGCTGGAGATAGATTGTCTTTTGAAGATGGTCAAATTTTATATGCTTCAAATGATATTAATGCGATTGGATATTTAGCGAACAAGGTTCGTGAACGACTTCATGGTAACCGAACTTTTTACAATGTGAATAGCCATATTAATTATTCAAATGTTTGTGTCTTGTGGAAAGCCTGTAAATTCTGTGCATTTGGAAAAAAAGAAGGACAGCAAGATGCATACGCGTACTCATTAGAAGAAATCTTTAAACAGGCAGAAAAACTTGGAAAAGGCCGCACCGAATTTCATATGGTAGGAGGACTCCATCCTGATCTGCCATTTGATTATTATCTTGAAATGATTCACGGGATCAAGGAAATTCATCCCCATCTACATCTAAAATGTTTTACTGCTACTGAAATACGTTGGATCGCGGATCATATTGCAAAGATGAGTATAGAAGAAACCTTGGAAACACTAGTTCGAGCAGGACTTGGCTCTCTTACAGGGGGAGGTGCCGAAATCTTTGCAGAGCCAACAAGATCTGAAATTTGTAAGGGGAAACAGTCTGCAGAGGATTGGTTGGAAGTGCACCGCATCGCTCACAATATGGGTTTATCAAGTACTTGTACTATGTTATATGGACATATAGAGACCGATTCCGACAGAGTGGATCATATTTTACAACTTCGAGATTTACAGGATGAGACAAATGGTTTTACTACCTTTATTCCATTGTCTTTTCACCCAGAAAATACTCAAATGAATGATGTTCGTCCATCCGGAGGAATTTTAGACTTAAAAAATTATGCTGTTAGCAGACTTTTGTTGGATAACATTCCTCATATTAAGGCTTATTGGATAATGGTTGGTCTTCCTATCGCGCAATTAAGTCAGCAATATGGGGTAAACGATTTAGATGGAACCGTTGTTCAAGAGAAAATTTATCATATGGCAGGAGCTCAGACACCATCAGAATTGACGGTTGACTATATACGAAATATTATCAGAGAAGTTGGTAGAGAGCCAGTAGAAAGAGATACCCTCTATAACGAGGTGATTCGCGAAGGAGAGAAATGGGCAGTTCATGCTTAAAACTCGGAACAGTTCCCTTCATTAATGCAAGACCTCTTACATACAGTCTAGAAAATAATGAAAAAATTCAGATTGTTAGTTTCCCTCCTAGTGAGCTAGCTACACTTTTAAAAGATAATAAATTAGATGGTGCATTGGTCTCTTCTTTTTCCATGTTTGGATTAAAAAATTCCAGATTTGTGCCTAAAATCGGTATTGTAAGTAATGGTCCAGTAGAGAGCATACGCCTTTATTGTAGAAAACCGGCAGATACATTGCAGGTGGTAGGCCTTGATTCGTGGTCTCTTTCTGCTAGTAATATGTTACGAGTTCTGCTGAAACACAGATGGGGAGTAGAACCAAAGTTCGTTTCTGTAAATCCAAAAATCCCTCCAAAGGAAGATAAAGAATTAGATGCATTTCTCTTAATTGGGGACAATGCATTAAGAGAGCCTCCAGGAGATTTTTATGTGGTGGACTTAGGAGATGAATGGACGGCATTTACAAATCTTCCTTTTGTGTATGCAGTTTGGGTTTTTCCTGAAGGTAAAGGAAATTCTGGTATAGCGAGTGAATTAATTAAATCAAAAGAAGAAGGAATTAAGAATCTAGACGAAATTATTTCTGTTCTTGCGAGAGAGAATTCATTTATAAAAGAAGAGGAGATTCATAATTATTTAACAAATTGCATTTTATACGATGTTGGAGAAAAAGAGGAAGAAGGTCTAAATTTATATTACGATTTCTTGCAGAAAGACGGTTTTGTTAAAAAAGGATGGATTGCGAGGAAATTACATGTGTCAGAAATTCGTATCCATAAAGAAGTAGCTGAAAATCAATCGGGAGATTCAAAATTTTGTAATTCTTCTAATTCTCAAGAAGATGGGCAACTTTGTTTTAAATCGATAGCTGATTTGTCTTCTCTCATTCGAGAAAATGAAATTTCTCCTTTGGACCTCACGCAGTCTTTTTTAACACAAATTGAGAAAATAGATAATAAATTAAACATATACGTGACCGTTACAGCAAAAGAGGCGTTAAAAAAAGCGAAAAAGGCTGAGAAGGAAATAAGTTCAGGAAATCTCCGGGGATCTTTGCACGGTATCCCTTTTGCAGCGAAAGATATAATTAATACTAAGGATATTCTTACTACAAATGGTTCGAATTTTTACAAAGATCATTACCCTGATAAGGATGCATTTGTAATAACTTCTCTTTACGATGCTGGCGCTGTTATGTTGGGAAAAGTGAATACTCATGAGTTTGCCGGAGGTTCGACCACTATCAATCCATTTTATGGTACCACTAAAAATCCATGGAATACTGAGAGGATAGTAGGGGGTTCTAGTGGTGGTTCTGCGGCTGCAGTAGCTTCGTATTTGACCGCTTTTTCTTTGGGAAGTGACACAGGAGGTTCGATAAGAACTCCTGCAGGTTTTTGTGGTGTTGTAGGTCTTAAACCTACTCATGGAAGAGTAAGCTTGTCAGGAGTTTGTCCAAACGTTTTAAGCTTTGACCATGTGGGACCGATGGCAAGAAGTACAGAAGATATAGCAATAATTCTTGAAAGTATGGCAGGGGATGATTCAGAGGATTCTAAATCTAGAGATATTCCTGTTCCAAAATATTCTTTAACTATTGATCAAGGAATCAAGGGAAAAAGGATTGTTATCTGCCCAGATTTTTATAATCATTGCGATGTAGATTCTTCTATTCGAGAGAATTTTCAAAGTGCATGTTTGGTTTTTGAAAGCCTAGGAGGAATTGTTGAGGAGATCCCTTTCCCTCATTTTGATAAAGTAATGAATATTTTTCCAAAGATAGCTGGAGCAGAGTTTTCAGAATTTCATAGGTCCTTTTTTGAAAAAAATCCAAAAGGTTATGGGGAAGATATTTTAAAACGTCTTGATTGGTCTTTTAAAATTTCAACGGACGAATATGTTAGTGGTTTGCGTGAACGTGAAATTTTACAAAGAGAAATGGAAGATTTTTTTAAAACCTTTGATGCTCTTATTTCTCCTGCTCTTCCCTGTGTTGCTCCAAAAATAGAAGGACTGAAGGCTAATATAGATAAAGAAGAGTTCGTTTATGATTATTTACACAGACCGTTTTTAACTCCTCATAATGTTACAGGATTTCCAGCTTTAGTTACCCCTATGGGATTTGATCAAATTGGGATGCCCACATCTATGCAAATTGTTTCCGGTCCATGGAAAGAGGAAAATTTATTTCAAATTGCGCATGCTTTTGAAAAAGAGAACACTTCGTATAGAAATCAAATTCCTGAAATTATACTTAGAGACAATGGGTAGTTTTATTTTTTATGGCATAATTTTTTCGTAATTTTTTCGTAATTTTTTACGGAGACTTTTTTGTAATGGCAGATAAAAAATTTTATCAGATAATAGAGAAGACCTTACTTGGGGAAAGATTGTCTTCAGATGATTGTCTTGTTTTGTTTGAAGGTGATGATTTAGTTGCACTGGGTGCTGCTGCAGATCAAATCAGAAATTCCTTTCATCCCGAAGGGATTGCTACTTATTGCGTAGATCGAAATATAAATTACACGAATGTGTGTGATGTTTATTGTACATTTTGTGCATTCTATCGACCTCCAGGTGGACATCCAGAATCATATGTAAGGACAAAAGAAGAGATTAAGGAAAAGATTGATGAATTATATTCTTTGGGAGGAAAGCAAATTCTACTTCAAGGAGGACACCATCCAGATTTGCGAATAGAATGGTATGAAAATTTATTCTCATGGATGAAAACAGAGTATCCTGATATACATTTACATGCGTTAAGTCCACCAGAAATTCATCATATTTCTAAGTTGGAAGATATGCCTTATGAAGTAGTTATAAATAGGTTGCACCAGTCTGGCCTCGATTCTATTCCAGGAGGTGGTGGGGAAATTTTAGTAGATCGAGTTCGAAACAAAATTTCAAAATTAAAGGTGAATACTGAAGGTTGGCTCGAAATTATGAGAGTCGCACACGGTCTTGGTTTACGATCTACTGCTACAATGATGTTCGGTCATGTAGAAACTCTAGAAGAAAGAGTTGAACATTTAAGTTCTTTAAGGGAATTGCAGGACCAAACGAAAGGTTTTACAGCATTTATTTGTTGGACTTTTCAGAATGACGGTTCTGCAACTCTAAGAGTTCCAACAGTAGGCAGTAGTGAATATTTAAAAACATTGTCCATTAGCAGACTTTTTTTAGATAATATTCCAAATTTTCAATCTTCTTGGGTCACTCAAGGAATGAAGATTGGAGAACTTTCCCTTCACTATGGTGCAAATGACATGGGGTCTACTATGATTGAGGAGAATGTCGTGAGTTCCGCGGGCACGACTTATTGCCTGAATGAAGAAGATTTAAGTGTCATGGCAAAAAATGCTGGTTTTTTGCCGAAAAGACGAAATTTTTTCTATGAATTAGTCTGATTTTTCTTTCATGAAAGAATCAAGTTTGGATAACACTAAAGATAGATTTCAACTATGGACAGCCGATCTAGTTTGCCCGGTAAGTGATTTGCCTATAAGAAATGGAGCGGTTTTAACTTCAAATGGGAAAGTTGTAGCGGTAGGGGAAGAAGAATTTATTCGTCCTCACAGTACTTTTGTAACCGAGAGACACTTCAAAAATTCGATTCTTATTCCAGGATTGGTGAATTCACATACACATCTTGAATTAAGCGGTATGCAAATTTCACCATCGAAACTTTCGGAATGGATTCCAAATTTAGTATCACAAATAAGGGAGTGGCCAAGTCATTTATTTCTCTCCTCCTCAAGGATCGGAACAGCAAATAGTATTTCTTCCGGTGTAACTTGTGTTGGAGATATTAGTGTCTCCGGTGAAAGTAAGACGGCTATCGTCGATGCAGGAATGAGGGGAGTAATTTTTCATGAATTTTTAGGCATTAATGATAGGGAAGCTGAAATTATTTTCAATAAAAAAATGGAAGAAATTTCTGAATCTAAGAATTACGAAGGAGAATCGAACGAATTTGTTCGAAACGGTCTTAGTCCTCATTCACCTTATTCTACATCTTCTGAACTCTACAAGAGAACGGTATCTTATGGGAGTTTAAATAACTGGAAAGTAGCAACCCATCTTCTTGAAAGTCCGGATGAGTTGCAATTTCTAGAGACTGGAGAAGGTGGTTTTCAGGACATGTTCAAAAAATTGAAAATCGATATAGATTTTTTTGAGCCTTTTGGTTGTAGTCCTATAGAGTATTTTAATCAAAAAGGGATTCTCCGAAAAATTGATCTTGTTGTACATTGTAATCAGACGGATGAAAATGATTGGCGATTATTACGTACAAACGGAGTCCATGTTTGTATTTGTCCACGTTCTGCATCATTCTTTGAACATCAAATAGCAGATATTATGCAAATGAGGAGTCAAGGAGTAATGTTATGTCTTGGGACAGACAGTCTTGCAAGTTCTCCTTCTCTTTCTGTTTTGGAAGAGGCAATAGCCTTAAGAGAAGAGGACAGTTCTATCGAAGCAAGTGAACTGCTTATGTATTGTACACTCTCTGGTTCAAAAGCTTTGGGATTTGAAAACGAAGGAGTCGGATCAATCATGCCGGGCGGAGTTGCCGATTTCACCGTTGTGGAAATACCTGAAGATTATAAATATTTAGATATAGAACATCTTTTTGACAAACGTTCTGTTGTTACATGTACTGTTATAAACGGAATAATACGATTTGAAAAAAAAACATGAATAGGTTTGAATAGAGAAGAATTTTACATTCAATTAATTGATGGGCCTAGTTAGTCCAGAGAGGAGAATTTTTTCTAATGCCAAAAAAAGAAATGTTATTTGATAAAACCAATTGGAAAACCCGAAAACCGAGATATGATGTTGCTGAGGGAAAAATCGGCAGAGTGCTCACAGTGAGAATGGCACCAGGTGATGATTTGTTCGGAACTACAGTAAAGATATGTAAAGAAAAAAAATTAAAATCAGGGGTGATCTTGAGTGTAGCGGCTAGTCTTAGAAAAGCTACATTGAGAAATGTGTGGAAATTCCCAGAACCATTCCCTATTAATGATGAATGTAGAATTTTTACTCCTATCAATGGACCTTTAGAACTTTTACAAATGAGTGGAAACATTACTCAGACGGAAAATGGAGAACCATATTTACATGCACATGTAACTATTTCAATGGGAAGGCCTGAGGCAACCTGTTTTGGTGGTCACCTTGTTGAAGGGTGTGAGATTTTTAGTACTTGCGAGATGGTAATAGCCGAGATTGATGGTATCGATTTCATGAGACTGATGGATAAGCATACACGTGTAGGTGAAGTATTCGGGATAGAACTGGAAGGAAAAAGTTCTGCCCAAGTAAAAAAAGCTATTTCTGATAGAAAAAAACGTCCTAAACCATCTGGTGTTAGGTAGGTTTTTTTTCTTCAGTCGTTTTTTGAGATGCCTTGAATCTTTGGTTCATGCTTTGAGCTATTCCACCTATTACGGCAGAGACCACGTTGAAAGTAGAATCTAAGGTTTCCTCTGATATTTCTTTTTTTCTAGCATCTGCTAGACGATGGTTTACTCAGGGTTGGCAATTTCTCGAGATGGCTACCGAGAGACCTATTAGAATTCTTTCTCTTTCTGTTAGTAGATCAGAACTGTGTGCATCGCGATAAAATTTTCGAAAATCTGATTTGTCTGGCATTATGAGTCCTTTTTAAATGGTTTGGTAAATTGTGGAAAAATCAAATATTGCAATTTATCCTAAACGAGTTTTAATATGTCCATCAAATAATTTCACTAAAAAATAACAAGAGGTGAGATTTGGAATTAGGTCTTAGGGGCAAAATTGCGATTATAACTGGTGGTAGTGCTGGTCTTGGTCTAGCATCGGCATGTGAATTGGCAAAAGAGGGTTGTCATGTAGTTATTTGTGCCAGAAATCCAGAAAGACTTTTGAGTGCAAAAAAAGATATTGAACAAATTGCAAATTCTAAAGTTTTGACAATTCAAGCTGATGTTTCCTCTTTTTCCGATAATAAAAAGATAGTCAAAGAGGTGGTAGATCACTTTGGGGCCGTTCATATATTGCTTAGTAATGCTGGAATTAGTTTGACAAAGAATTTCCTGGATCTTGAAATTAATGACTGGAAAGAATTGATGGATCTTAATCTTTATGCTGGCGTACAACTATGTAAAGAAGTTATTCCTCACATGCAAAGACAAAAATGGGGTCGAATTATTTTTACGGGTTCGACTAGTATCAAACAACCAAGGGAAAAAAGGAGTGTTGCGAATGTTACAAAATCTACGCTCTTGAATTTTATGAAATCTATCGCAAATGAATTTGTTCTTGATGGTATTCTTGTGAATATGATAAGTCCTGGACGCTTTGATACACATTGGCAAGATAGGATTGAAGCAATGTCGTTGGAAACTGGAAAATCTACGGATGAAATCTACTCTGAAGTAATTAAAGATATTAAAATAGGTCGTCTTGGAAAACCAGAAGAATTTGCAGCTGCTGTTGCATTTCTCGCCAGCGAAAGAGCAAGTTTTATTACTGGAACGAATATTCAGGTTGACGGTGGAGAACTAAGAGGAGTCTAAAGTATTTAGCTAGAATTCGAAGCAATTGATATACCAAACCAAACAGCGAGTAGCCCTATAGAAATTGATAGAACCACATAAGTAACCGCGAGAAATAATTTCCCCTCTTGTAACATTTGTAGAATTTCTAGGCTGAAAGAAGAAAAAGTAGTTAATCCTCCTAGAAAACCAGTCATTATTAAACGTTTGTATTCTTCTGTCGCTATATTTCTAGATAGAAGAAATTGAAGGGTGTAACCAATCAAGAAAGAACCAATAATATTCACTACTATTGTTCCAATTGGTACCGAAAAAAAAGACAATCTTTTACAAGCCAACTCTGTAAAGTAGCGTATGAGACTTCCTAAAGCGCCTCCAAATGCAACTAGTATGATAATATTCACGATAGGCCCATTTATGTAGCTTTTTTTATGTATTTAATTTTTACTAAGAAATTCTATTATGAAACCTATTAATCACAAAGTTGATAAAAAAAAATGGTCTGATTTCATTGGTACGGATATTTCATTAATGAAAGAAAATGATCTTTTTCGTTCATTAAGAAAAGTTCATGGTTCTCAATCTCCAATCATGAAATTTAATGGAAAAGAAATAATAATGATGTCGTCCAATAATTATTTAGGATTAGCAGATCATCCAGAAGTGATTCGCTCAGCTATTCTAGCCTCGAAAAAATTTGGGAACAGTTCTGTAGCAAGTCCTTTATTGTCTGGATTTATGCAAATTCATGAATCTTTATGTAAACTTATTTCTTCTTGGAAAGAAAAAGAGCAAACGATTCTCTTTGGTTCAGGATTTCTAGCGAATATAGGAATAATTTCTTCTTTGATGGGCAAGGGAGATGTTGTCTTTAGTGATGAGCTTAACCATGCGAGTATAATAGAGGGATGTAGATTAAGTGCTGCAAAAGTAAAGATTTTTCCACATAATAATCTTTCTATACTTTCAAAATATTTAAAAGAAACTAGCAGAAAAAGTAAACGTTTGATTGTCGTAGATGGTGTTTTTAGTATGGACGGTGACCTCGCTCCTTTGGATGAAATAGTTGATCTTGCACAAAAATTTAATGCTTTATTAGTTGTTGATGAGGCGCATGCAACTGGAGTTTTAGGGAAAAAAGGAAGGGGGGCCGCTTCGCTTTTCAAAGTTGAAGAAGAAGTAGATATCAGTATGGGGACTCTTGGAAAATCGCTTGCATCTTATGGAGCTTTTGTTTCTTCAAAAAGTGATGTAATTCAATATCTAACTAATAAAGCGAAATCATTTATTTATTCGACTAGCCTTCCACCTTCAGCCGTTGGAAGTGCTCTTAAATCAATCCGTCTAGTTCAAGGGAATGAAGGCGAAAGAAGAAGGAAAAAACTTTCAGATTTGAGTCATTACTTGTCGGATGGACTTACTAAAATAGGAATTCCTGTTAGTGAAAAAAAATGTAAAGAAATTCCTATTTTTCCTCTTGTAATCGGAGATACATTAAAAACTTTACGATTATCAGATTTTTTAATGAAAGCAGGAATTTTTTCTTTAGCTATTAGACCTCCTACAGTTCGCGAAGGTACGAGTAGAATTAGAATTAGTTTAATGGCTACCCATAAAAAAGAACATATTGACAATCTTTTGAATGCGTTAGAGATAGGAGCTAAGAAACTAAACATTTCTTCGTGTAAAAACTAATTGTCACTTATTTCAATAATTACATTTCCAATCATTTTTCCACTTTCAACAGCTTCGTTAGATTCGTGAATTTTGTCGAGAGGAAATAATTTAGCAACGTTGTGAATCAAGCTATTGGTTTTGAGTGTGTTTGTAATTTCATCCGCTGCTTTTTGAAGAGCCTCAAAAGGAGAACAGTGAATCATTACTAGACGAATATTTGCATTGCCTAACATTAGTTCATAGTGCGGGAAACTAGGGTTTCTATTTCCCATGGAAGAGTAAGAAGTGATAGTTCCATTTTCTTTTAGAATTTTATAATTTATTTCCCAATGTACTCCTAAATTTACGTCTACTATCCGGTCTACTCCTTCTCCATCGGTAATACGCATAACCTCTGACACAACATCTGTTTCTCTGTAATTAATAATGTGATCAGCCATAGAAACTTTTTCTCCTTTTTCAGGAGAACTTACGGTAGTTATAACATTAGCTTTCCCTAGTTTTGCAAGTTGTACTGCATAGTTTCCAACACTACCAGCACCTCCCGTTACTAGTATATTTTTCCCTTGGATATCTCCATCTGAATAAACACAGCGATGAGCAGTCATAGCAGGAACTCCAAGACAAGCTCCTTCTATAAATGAAGTATTATCTGGTAAAGGAGAGATTAGATTTGCAGGAATTGTGATAAATTCTGCAGCAGTACCGAATGCTCTTCTGTACCTTGCATTAAAAACCCAAACTCTATCTCCAATAGAGAAAGCTGAAATATCGCTGCCTACTTTATCAACAATTCCTGCACCATCGTTATTTGGAATAATAATTGGAAAGTCAGGGAAGTGATGCGCATAATTCCAGTCTTCATTACCATGTCCAGATCTTCGTTTACAGTCAGTATGATTGACTCCAGAGGCATAAAGACGAACTCTGACCTCATTTGGCATTGGTTCTGGATTATCTAATTCCCCAATATTATAAACATCTCTTGCTTTTCCTTTTTTCTCATACCAAGCTGCAAACATTTGAAATCCTTAAAAAAATTAATTAGTTTTAACCGTGCGTGACCGAAATCCCTAGATAGACAACAATAGTTGCAAGAAGCAAGTTGAATGAAAGCCAAGATTTTTTCTTATTCTTTAAACCTTCAAATCCTTTTGGTATTGTTAATGCGATCCCTATAAAAATTATAATCAGAGCGAGAACTATTTTCACTATAAGTGGAGTTGGGATTGTCATGCCTTCTCTAATAAGGCGTGTTATATGGTGTATTCCCGTTAAAATAAGAAGTAAAAATGAAGTATGAAGAATAGGAACAAAACGTTTTCTGAGTGTTAATTGAAATCGCTGTTTTTCTTCATCTGAAAGACTTTCTGAAAACGGTAATGCTACAAATCTGAGAAAAGCTACTCCACCTACTGAAAGGATTGCACATATTACGTGCAAAGTTGTGACAATTATGTTCCCAGTACTATATCCCATGGTTGGAAACTCCTACATTGATTAAAATTTAAATTCTAAAAACTTACAATAAAGTATTATCGTTGCTAATTCCCATTATATTACGATTTGCAACTATAATAAACTTTCATTCTTTTTCTCTAATTTCTCTGACACGATCTTCAACTAACTGCATAAGTTCTTCCGCATTTTCAACAGGGTTGTAATCTTCTCCCATGACTCCGCTACCTGCAGGACTTTTTGCCGCAAAAAAAACACACTTATCATCGAGAGATTGCCCTCCGCCATGGACAGAATTTCTAGGAATATGAATTAAGTCACCGGGTTCGGCATATACTACTTCGCCGTCTAGGATCATTACTCTACGTCCTTCTAAAATTAAATTAAATTGTTCATCATTCGGATGAAAATGTGGAGGCGCACCTTTGTCTTTTTGATAAACAACTATACCAACTTTCATTAGTTCCCCTTTAACTCTTTGCATTTCTGCTTCAGGAGTAGATTCTTCTCGATTTTTTTCCATTTCAAAAATTTTATGTATGGGCATTTTTATTTCTCCAATTTAATTTTCTTTTCTATATGACCTGAAAATTTTTTGTGTATTTCTGTTTTATTCTTCTTCCTTTAAAATGAAACTTGTCTTACTAGGAATAATTAATTTTGGCTCAGAGAATTTTTCAATCAATTCTTGATTAAGGCCAGTTGCCATTTCCTTGAGTATAGGGCCCTTCTCAGTAATTTCTATTAGTGCCATATCAGTAAAAATTTTCGTTACCACTTTTTTTGCAGTTAGTGGATAAGAGCATTTTTTGAGAAATTTGAGCATCCCATCTTTAGTGATATGTTTCATCACAGCATATACTTCCTTAACTCCCTTAGCTAAATCCATCGCTCCACCGATTCCACCTCTGGCTTCTCCAGGTACGGTCCAGTTCGAAAGATCTCCGTTTTCAGATACTTGAAGAGCACCCAAAATTGCAATGTCAATGTGTCCTCCTCTTATCATAGAAAACGCTTCAGCATGGTCGAAGATTGATGCCCCTTTTATTGGAATTACGGGTTCTCTTGACGCATTAATATAATTTAAATCCTCTTCTCCTTTTTTTGGTTTAGGTCCAGTTCCTAATATTCCGTTTTCTGCCATAAATAAAATCCCTTTTAATGGGTCGACGTAATTTGCGACAAGGGTAGGAATTCCAATGCCGAGGTTAACGGTAGATCCATCAGGAATTTCTTTTGCAATACGTTTAGCTATATCTTTTGGAGTCAACAAAAGATCGCTATATTTCGGATCTAAGCTCAATATTTTCTCCAACGACGATTTTATTCACATAAACGCTAGGAGTTTGTACGGATTCAGGTTCGATTTCTCCTGCTTCTAATAATAACTCTGTTTCTGCAATAGTTATTTTTGCGGCTTTTGCCATTACAGGATTAAAATTTCCTGCAGTTCCTCTGTAAGTTAGATTTCCAAGTTTATCTGCTTCATAACATTTAATTAAAGCAAAGTCAGTTTGCAGAGCAAATTCCAGAACGGTTTTTTCCCCATTGAAATTTCTTGTTTCTTTCCCTTTTTCAAAATCTGTGTCTACAGCAGTTCTAGTATAAAAAGCAGGAATTCCAGCACCGCCCGCTCTTAATCTTTCCGCAAGTGTTCCCTGGGGGACTTGTTCAAGCTCTACTTCTTTAGATAAAAAAAGATCACGGAAAATATAAGAATTTTTGTGAAAAGCATAAGAACATATTAGTTTTTTTACTTTTTTTTGTTTTATTAAAGCTGACAACCCTTTTTCTCCCTGACCAGCATGATTCGAAACTATTGTTAGATCACACACATCGTGTTTCAGTAATGCTTCTAATAAGTTCTCAGGGATTCCTATCCCTCCAAATCCACCAATTGATACTATGGATCCATCTTGGATTTCAGAAACAGCTTCATAAGATGAGGGAATGATTTTTTTTGAAAAAATTTCCATAATTATTAATGAACCTATTTAGAAGAAGTAAATATTTTAATCATTTATCTATTTATAATCTTAATTTGTGATAAATTGAAGGGTATATATACTTAATATTTAAATTGTTTCTTATAGGAAATTGATATGGCAAAGCATTCCATAGGACTAATTCCCGGCGATGGTATAGGTCCCGAAGTTATAGGTGAAACTGTTCGCGTTCTTCAGGCCCTATGTGGGATTGAAAAAAAATTAAAATTAGATTTTAAGAAATTTCCATGGGGGAGCGATTTCTATCACAAGCATGGAAAAATGTGTCCAGAAAATTATTTAACTACTCTAGAAACGTTTGATGCAATACTTCTAGGTGCAGTTGGAAGGCCTGATATTCCAGATCATATTACACTAAATGAGTTGCTTTTGCCGATAAGAAGAGGTTTCGATTTGTATGTAAATAAGAGACCAATTATTCTTTATAAAGGTTTAAAATCTCCTCTCAGAGATTACGTCCCCGGGGATATAGACATCCTTTTTTTTCGTGAAAATACCGAGGGGGAATATAGTCCTATGGGAGGGCGTCATTATGAAGGCTATCCTAATGAAATTGCGACTCAAATAGCTATTTTTTCACGTTTAGGTTGTAAAAGAATTATTGAAGAATCATTCGAAGCTTCTTTAAAAAGGAAAAAACATGTAACCAGTGTGACAAAATCAAATGCACAAGGACATACTTTAGTTTTATGGGATGAAATTTTCGACGAAGTTTCTAAACAAAAAAAATATCAAAGAGTGCAGACAAATAAACTTCTCGTAGATGCTGCAGCTTTAGATTTTGTGAGAAAGCCTGAAATTTTTGATGTGGTAGTATCGACGAATTTGTTTGCAGATATTCTGACAGATCTTGGTGCAGGTATTGTAGGAGGTTTAGGAATTGCAGCAAGTGCGAATTACAATCCTAACGGAAAAGTTCCAGGGCTTTTTGAACCTGTTCATGGATCTGCCCCAGACATAATGGGAAAAGGAATTTCAAATCCTGTAGCAACACTCTTTTCGGCTTCCATGATGCTTGAATTTCTTGGAGAAGAAAAAGCATCTTCCCGTTTGGATGCTTCAGTTCGTGAGCATTTATCTTCAGGAAATACTACACCGGATTTAGGGGGTTCAGGTTCTACTAAATCTGTTGCTAATGAAATTATAAAAAAATTGTAAATGACTGAAAGGAATTAGTGTATGTCTCTTGTTACAAGACGTGGGGACGATGGAGAAACTGATTTATGGTTTGCAGACAGAGTTTCTAAGTATCATCCTCAAGTTGAAGCTTATGGTGCAATGTATGAATCTCAAGGAGCTCTTGGATTAGCCCGAACGAATGCTCCCGAGTGGTTAAAACCCGAAATTTTAAAAATACAGAAAGATATTTTTGTGATTAGTGCAGAGTTAGCAACTCTTCGAGGAAAGAATTCTTTACTTAAGGAAAGAATTAATAAGAAAATGGAGGAATGGATCGATTGTCAGATCGAAAGATATGAAAAAGTTATTAAAATAGAAGATTGGTACATATCTGGAGAATCTGCCTGTGGTTCAGCACTTGACCTTGCACTTTCAATTATTAGAAGAGGAGAACGTTGGGTAGTCAAAATACGAGATGAGGGATATATAGAGAATCCACATTTAATGATTTACTTAAATCGTCTTTCAGATTTATTATTTCTTATGGCAAGAGCTTGCGATCAGGAAATTAAGATTTCCTCATGAATTTTTATCGTTTGAGATAATATAATAGTCATAGACTGCTTCTAAGCCTACTTTTGCTGTTGCTGCCAAAGGTACAGCTAGCAGTATCCCTATAAAGCCAAGTAACTCTCCACCAACTAAAATTGCAGTCAAGATTACTATCGGATGTAAACCAATTTTTTCTCCAAGAATTTTTGGAACTAAGAACATACCAGTTAAGCTTGATAAAACCCCAAAAATTAAGAGTACTCCAAAGAAATGAGTCCAATCTTGATGTTGGAGTATAGTCAGAAGAACTACTAAAGGAAATGCTATAATCCATTCAACATAAGGAAACATACTTGCAAGGCCTGTTAGAATGCCAAGTAAAAGCCAAAGGGGGACATCCATAAAATAAAAACCCGACATATATAGTACAGAAAGTATGATTCCTACAATTAGTTGCCCCTTGATAAAGGCAGACAGTAATTCATCCAAACGGAAAAAACGTTTTTCTACTTCTTTTCGATAGTCAGGATGTACATATTGTAAACAAATTGGAGAAATTCCTTTCATATCTCTTCCGATATAAAAAACAATTACTGGAATAAGACCTATATATAAGATGCTCATAGCTATGGAGAAAATACCCTTTGTAGTAGAAAGCAAAAAATTACCCGAAGCTTGAAGAGTTTTGAATGGAACAGATACGATTAGATTTAAATTGTCAGAGATGAATTTTTGTAATTCTGCCTGTGAACTTATTTTTAATTTCATAAGAAATTTTAAAATCCACAATTCTAAAATTTTTATATATTTTGGAATATTACTTGAAAATGATTCAATCTGGTTTTGCACCTGAGGAGCCAGACCTACAAATAGAAGGACTAACGAAAAAGCAAAGATAAACAAAACTATTAAAATACCAAATCCACGAGGTATCTTTCTATCATGAAGAAATTCAACTATTGGTTGTGTTGCATAAGCGAAAATAAAAGAGAAAATAATAGGAGTAAGTGCAGAACGGGCAGAAAAAATGACCCATAGACTAAAACAAAAAATTATTACTAGCCACAATCTTTTCCAGGTCATAAATGGAGAGTTTTTATCCAAGAGAATCTCTTTAAAAAGTTAAGTTTTTAAAAAATCTTTTCCAATTAAACGTAAACCAACGAAGAAAAGATAATGTATTCCTGAAACAATGGTAAACATTCCTGTAAGTATAAATAAAATGTACAAAGTATCAAGATTTTTTATGTCTGATGATAAGGATACCAGAAGTACAAAAATGATAGTAGACATTTGTAAAACTGTTGTTGTTTTTCCTAGGAACGATGGTTTTATAGTATCAGAGGTTGTGATTGTTCTAAGAATCAAAAACCCTAAAACCAGAACTATGTCTCTCCCAATTACTAATATTGCAAGCCAAACGGGCAAATAATTAAAAGAAGACAATAATAGAAAAGCAGTGAGCATTAAAATTTTATCTGCTGCTGGATCTAGGATACTTCCGAGTAATGTAATTTCGTTTCTGCTCCTTGCTAAGTAACCATCTACACCGTCTGCAATACTAGCTATTGCAAAGAAAATCAAAGCATAACCTTTAAATCCATAAAGGATAGACATAACGAATAAGGGGACCAAAATTAGTCTCACAAGTGTAACCTTATTTGCTAAGGTAAGATTTTTATTCATAAGGAAATCCGAATTTTTTTAGAAAAAATCATTTTATCCTAATTCTTGTAAAATTTTTAGTTAAAATTAGAACACTGTCCTACTAAAATACTTTTTCATTACGTAGAAAACTTAATTTTATAAGTTAGTAAGTTTTTTTAATTTTAGGATTTCTTCAGGTTTTAGAGGTCTTATCTTTCCAGGCAAAAGACCTTTAATTGTAATTCCTGCGTATGAATAACGATTTAATTGTATCACGGGATGGCCCACAGCATCACACATTCTCTTAACTTGATGATTTTTGCCTTCTCTAAGTTTGATTCTAAGCCATGTATTTTTTTTTGTTTTTTTAGGAAGAATTTCAACTTCGCTTCTTAAAATTTTTTTTGTTTTTCTTTTTTGGCTACCCACTTTATTCTTTTCAAGGGCTACCCAGGATCCTGATTCCATTTTTTCTAGATCTTTTTTGTCTGGGATGCCTTCTATTTTTACCATATAAACTCTCTGTATTTCATATTTTGGATGCATTAACCGATTTGCTAGTTCTCCATCATTTGTCAAAATAAGGGTACCTTTTGCATCAAAATCTAACCTTCCTACAGGAAATACTCTGGCTTTTTTTGTTGGGAGAAAGTCAGGAATCCGCAAACGGGTTTCGCCTTCATTTTCACTCATAGTAGTTAGAACAGAACGAGGTTTATGCATGACTAGATATAGTAACCCTTCTCGTTTCGTTATTAATTTCCCATTTACCTTAATAGAATCAATTAAGGGTTCAGCTTTTGTCCCCAAGGAACGGATGATTTTACCGTTTACACTAACAACTCCACTTGAGATAAACTCTTCAGCTTTGCGCCTTGAAGCAACACCCGCTTGTGCAATTATTTTCTGAAGTCTTAAAGAGGTCATTTAATTGTACCTGATTAAAAAATGAAATCTAACTTAAATGTTAGCATGTTTTTTTTGCAAATTAATAATTATAATCTTTCTAGCTTTTAATCTATCTTTTTTACAGTAATAAATCAGAATGAGATACAAACTTTAAAAAAAGGTGTAGAACTTTGTCTTTTGATTCTAAAATTTTAAGTGTTACTCCTATTCATTTGAGTATTCCTCTTGCAAAACCTGTTTATGTTTCGACTTTTCACATGAAGTCAGTAGAGACATGTCTAGTTAAGGTTAGGACGAAAGACGGTTTGGAAGGATTGGGATGGAGTTTTGCTTTTGGTGCAGAACGCGCTCGAGCAATAGTTGCAATGGTTAGAGATCTGGCAGGAGTTTTAGTAGGAAAAGATTCTACAAAACTTGAAGAAAATTGGAATTGTATGAGAAATTCTGTAAGTTTTGTCGGCAGAGATGGGATAAGCGCAATGGCTATTGCTGCCCTAGATACAGCTTGTTGGGATATAAGCTCTAAAATTTTCGATATGCCCCTTTGGAAATATTTAGGTGGAAAGAGGACAAACATACGTTGCTACGCAAGTGAAGGATTATGGTTAAACTATTCATTGGAACAATTGCAAGAAGAGGCGTTATTTTTTAAAAGTCAAGGATTTCAGGGAATGAAATTGCGCGTTGGGAAGGACGAGTTACAGGAGGATATTGATAGAATTATCGCTGTTCGAGAAGCCGTAGGTGAAGAAATGAATTTGATGATTGATGTAAATCAAGGTTGGAGTAGAGAAAAAGCATTTGAAGCGATTGAAAGTTTAAAACTTTTTAATTTGACATGGATTGAAGAACCCGTTGATCATGAGGATTATTTTCTTTGTAGCGAAATCAGGAAAAAAAGTACAATCCCGATTTGTAGTGGCGAGACAAATTATAATGTTGGAGGCATGCTTAGACTGCTTTCTGAAAATTGTGTAGATTTTTTAATGCCAGATTTACAAAGATGTTCTGGGATTACTGGGTGGAATAAAGTTTCTGAGGTAGCTCAAAAATACTCTATAACACTTACTTCTCATTTGTTTCATGAAGTTTCTGCTCATTTAATGAGTAAAGAGAACGAAGATTTTTGGTGTGAATATATGCCTTGGTGGGAATGTATCTTTGAAATAAAACATCAAATATACAAAGGAGAAATGATCCTGTCAGAAGAACCTGGTATTGGTTTGGAAATAAAAAAAGGAATTTTAGATAAATTCTCTCCTCCTGTTGGAGGATAGAATTTATCATTAAGTATTTATTAAAAAAGTACTCTTCTAGGGCTTTTCTTAGGTCTATCTCCTGGAAAGGTAATACCACTTGCATTAATTCCCATATCGACCATCATTTTTGCTAACATGATTGAACAGCTGTATCCTTCGAGCACAGGGACTTCCCATCCCAACTCAGATAATCGTTTTTGTAAAAAAGGTTGAAGCCAAAACATACCAGAACATCCAAAAGTTAAAACTTCAGCGCCATCCTCTTTTAAAGCTGACTCGGCTTCTTCTACTGCCCTTTCAACTGCATCTGAATGTTCACCGTTTAAGGCTTTGATATTTTCTTGAGTGAGGTCCGGTTCCCCGTCGTAACCAGGTCTTGGATGGTAGTAACCAATGTTTCTTATTGAAGCACATCTTCTATCAAATCGATGTTGAACGACTAGATTGTAGTAATACATATTATGTGGTTCGGCGAAATCTATAACACTGAATTTATTGCCAAGCATGGTAGCAATATGCATTTGTGAAAAACCACAGGATGTAACGACAACGTTATTTTTTCGGCAAATTTCTCTGGATTCAAGAAAACCGGGTTCACCACCCCCTAAGAGAATTATTCCGTTATATTTTCCACTTTCAGCAGCCTCACGAACGGCGGGAAGACGGGCTGAAGCAGCGTATGCAAACTCTTCTCTATTTTCTACTGCCCAATCACCATATTGAGGGACACCACCAAGATGTATTTCCCAATCTACGTCCTCAAGTAAATGCGAAATGTCTTTATAATTTCTTAAAGCTTCTTCTTTTGGAAGATTAGCTCTTGAAGCGTAGTATTTACTTTTCCCAGGTATCTCGAATGCTTGAACTAACAAAAAACGATATTTGGCATTTTTTTCATTCATATGATTCCCCTCAAAGCATTAATTGAAAAATATTATCTATAAATTAGACATTTTGATTACTTCATCAAATTCTTTTTTCTCTACAGGCTGTACGCTCAACCTTTGTCCTTTCTGAGTTACACGCATTTCTTTTAGTTTAGGATTTGATTTGAGTTCTTCTAAAGTTACAATTTTTTTTAGTCTCTTTATTGGTTTCACATCTACCATAAACCATCTTGGATTTTCTTTAGATGCTTTTGCATCATAGTAGATAGATTTTTTATCTAGAGCTGTATGATCGGGATATGATTCACGAACTATTTCGACAATTCCAATGATATGTGGTGGCTTGCAATTAGAGTGATAGAAAAAGGCTTGGTCTCCGATTTTCATCGAAATCATCAGATTTCGAGCTTGATAATTACGGACTCCATCCCAACAAGCCTGACTACTTGGCTCAGAGAGTAAATCGTCGAATGAATATGATTCTGGTTCACTTTTCATTAGCCAATATTGAATCTTGTTTTTTTTAGAATCTGATTTTTTCATACAAAGATCCTTTGGAAAAAAGAAAGAACAATTTCAATTAGAAATTTTGTTTAAATGATTATATTCAAATTAAGCGGGGAAATTCTAGTGAACAGACATGTTTTATTTTTATTATCTATTTTGTTTAGATTCATGAAATTTAATTGTATGACAAACAAAATCATTGATGGGTGTAGAAATTTTATGTTTTTTTCCCAACTTGGAAACAAAACCGCAAAGAGAATCTATCTCTGTTATCTTTCCTGCCTCTAAATCATGACACAAACTTCCCTTACTTAAAGGGTCTTGTTCTTTAATAAAATTAAATCTGTCTTCATCTGTTCCTGTAGGAAGATTTATTCCTTCGGCTTTTGAAATATCATAAACTTCCTTCATCATAGATCGAGTCATAGTTTTCGTGCCTTCATATTTCATAATCTCTCCGATTGAAGAGCGTGTTAAAGCGGTCATGCCACCGACAGCACAAATAAAAATAAATTTCGTCCATAATTCCTTTTGAATATCATCAGAAAGAAATACATTGATTTTTGCTTTTTTCAAAATATCAAGAATTTCTTCTGATCTTTCAGTATAAGTGCGATCTAATTCACCGAAAACAAATTTTCTGGGGCCTCCGATTTGAGTAATAACTCCTGGTCCGGTCACCGAAGTGAAAATATACGCAGCACCCCCCATAATTTTCTCTTTGCCATAGAAATCGGCAAGTTGTTTCTCATTATCTACACCATTTTGTAAGTTAATTATTGTTGTATTCTTTCCAACCATGGGTGCGATAGCAGGTATCGTTGATTTATTGGAAATAGTTTTGACGCAAAAAAGGATAACATCGCAAGGCCCGACATCTTGTGGATCCTTTGTGAAGGAAGCGTCCTTAATTGTGAAATCTTTTGGTTCAATACATTGTACTTTTAAGCCTCTTTTTTTTATAGCTTTCAGGTGTTCCCCTCGTGCTATAAAGTGAGTCTCATTTCCTGAAGCTGCGAGTAGGCCTCCAAAATACCCCCCAACTCCTCCACATGCCATAATTCCAAATTTCATTTCTTGCCCTGCATTAAAAAGGTTTTTTGTAAGAAAAATCTTATTTCAGCTTAAAAAGGTGATCAGAACCACCCCAAGGTCCAATATATTCCCATTTTTTTTCTTCAGCCATTTGTAAAAAATGTGAAAGATCGTCTCTCCAAACTTCAACTAATAAAAAATCAATAATTTTCGAATTATGATCATATCCATTTAGTACTTCGAAAACATCACCTTCAACGTCAAGTATCATTATATCAACCTGATTAATAGAATGTTTTTCTAGTAGAGATTTTAAATTTGTATTTTTTGCAAAAAAAGTTTTATTCTTTGTTTCTTCAATAATTTTTTGATTAAATCGGTTGTAAGTTGAATCTGAATTTAAATTATGTCCGACTTTTCTTGAACTACGTTGCGCATCTCTCATTTGTGTTTTTGAAGAAGTATTTGAAAAATCAGTAAGGAAAAAATTTTCAACGATACAATTTTTTCTGAATCGTTTGCAAAAATTAAATTGTTCTGGTTCTGGTTCAACTAATAAACCGGTCCAACCATAATTCTTTTCTAAAAGAAGTGTATGTGATTCAATAAAACCATCTGCTGCACCAGCTTCTATGAAAACACCATTTCTTTTATAGGAAAAAAGTTCTGCGATTCTCTTATCTAATCTATTTCTACTTGTGAAATAACCAACATTAGATCCGTGTCTAGCTAAGAATCTCCGAATACTTTTTGGGAATTTAATCAACGTGATTTTTTTCTAAGTGGTTTTGAAATAAAAGAAATTAATTATTTTCATTGTCGTTTTTGTCACCGTTACTATCCATAACGTTTATGCTTTGGAGATTTTGTTCTAAACCAATTTCAGAAAGGTATTCCTCTGGATTTGGCATGTCAGAAATACTTTTAAATCCAAAATGTTTAAGAAATAAAGGAGTAGTGCCGTAAACTATAGGTTTCCCAAGGACATCTTTTCTTCCCATAGTTTTTATTATATTTTTCTCTAAAAGTGTATTCATCACACCGCTACAATCCACTCTTCTGATTTCTTCTACTTCTATTCGTGTAATAGGTTGTTTGTATGAAATTATAGCAAGTGTTTCGAGTGCAGCTTGAGACAATTTTTTGTTTTTTTCTTTTCTTAGAAGTTTTCTCACCCAAGGATGAAATTCGGATCTAGTCCTAATTTGGAAACCTTCTGCTATCTCTACTATTTGAAAGGTTTTATCTTTATATTCATCTACTAGACCCAGAAGAATTTTTCTTACTTTTTTTACATCAATATTTTCTACTCCTCTAAATACGGCAGAAATATCACGTGCACGGAGAGGTTCTTTGGAAGCAAAAAGAAGAGTTTCCACTATTTTTTTTGCTTCACTTTCTTCTATGATTAGAGGAATTTCTTCTGATTTTTTTACTTCTTCTTCACCGGCAACTAGATCAAAAGTAGCATGAGTAGGCAATTCTTCCATAGCTTCCATTTGATGGTCTGCAAGAGCCTTAGCACTTTCTTCAGGAGAAGAAGTATGATCTGAAGCTAACTCAAATTTGGATTGTTCGTCTTTATTCATTAAGCACCGCCTTTTTAATCCTGATTTCTGAAAAACTTTGATTTTGAAAAACAATGATCAAATTTCTTTTTATGAGTTCAAGTAGAGCTAGGAACGTAGCAACGATTGTTAAAGTTCTCTTGTTTTCTAGAATTTTTTCGAAAACTATGCCTTCAGAGTCTAAATTTTTGATGAAATCTAATATATAGTTTTGCCTGTCGGCTACTTCTAATTCGTCTATCTCGACTAAATGTACATTTTCTCCATCTTCTAAAGCAAGCATATTCTTCATTGCGTTCATGAGTTCAAATGTTGTCAGGATGATTTTCCCGTCCTCTTCAGGATCAATTTTCCTAACAATAGATTCTATTTCTTGATCACCACCCCTTTCAAAATGGAGGGATTGTTCTTCCTCGGCAATTTTAAAGTAACCACTTAAATTCTTGAATTTTTGATATTCTATTAATTGTTTTTGTAACTCTTCGCGAAGCATTTCTGGGTCTTCTTCAGGAAGTTCCTCACCATCAGTTTTTGGTAGTAAGGTCCTACTTTTTATGTAAATAAGCCAAGAAGCCATAACTAGATATTCTGATGCAAGATTGATGTTTAAATTTTTCATCAAATTTACATATTCCATGTATTGGTCTGTTATAAATGCGATAGGAATATCGTTTATATTCAATTCATGTTCTTTTACTAAGTTAAGAAGTAGTTCTAGTGGACCTTCGAAAACTTGCAATTTTACTCTAAATTTATTTTCTTCTTTTGTAGTAAGAAATTCGGGTTGATCAATATTTTTGGAAGAAAGTTGTAGGGAAGGTAATTGTTCTTGATGCAAACTTTCAATCCAATCGTCAGAATGAACGTCTTCAAAATTCCCATCTTTTTTTTCTTTTTGGATAGGCTTTTTCATTCCTGGAGATGAAGTCGAATTGTTATGAAGAATCTCTTTCAAGTTTACTTCCCCAAGGTTTGGGGGGAAGGCGGATTAAGTAATAAAATACTTGGCTTTAACAACAACTAGCGTAGGCAATTCACCTATAATTGTCAATAAGATTCTATTTGTTAGAATTTAAATTGGAATCGTGCTTAAATGTGTAATTGTGGTTTAATTATATTTGTCGCATTGCTGAAGGTTTTGTATGGACTCTAAACTTACATCTTTGTCTGATGCCGTTTCGCTAGTGGAGAACGGACAGATGTTGGCCTTAGGCGGGAACTCATTTTCTAGAATTCCCTCTTCGTTTGTTCGTGAACTTGCACGTCAAAAAAAACGAAATCTATCATTGGTAAAAACTGCAGGTGGTTATGATATCGATCTTCTATGTTTTGCAGAAGTCGTTTCTGAAGTGACTGTCGGATATGTTGGATTTGAGAATGTTTTAGGTTTATGTCCATCTTTTCGGAGATCTGTCGAGTCTGGAATAGTGAAAGTTAAAGAACATGCATGTGCAACTGTTATTGCAGGATTGCGTGCATCTTCTTACGGTATTCCTAGTCAGCCTATAGCTGGTTTGCAGGGAAGTGATGTTCCAAAATTGACTGGTTTTGATAAAACATCTGATCCGTATACTGGGGAAGAAATTTTCATGATTCCTTCTATTACACCTGATTGGGCAATCATTCATGTTCCTTATGCGGACAAATTTGGTAATGCTAGAATAGACGGTGGAGTATTTGAAGATATTTTAATGACAAGAGCCTCAACACAAGTAATTTTAACGACCGAGAAAATTAAAGAAACGTCTTTTTTTCAGGAAAATCCTATGAAGACTAAAATTCCGTCTTTTCTGATTAGGGCTGTGGTTCAAATAGAAAAGGGTGCATTCCCTATGTCTTGCTACCCTTTCTATGATTATGATGAGGAAGTTATAAAAAAATATTTTTTGCAATCAAAATCCAATAATGCTGTAAAAGATCATCTTGTTTCTTTAGAAAATATAGATTACGCATAGGAAAAATAAATAGGTTTTAGATGAACAATTCTCAAGTTTCTATAGAAACAAAAGAAATTGCAGATAGGATGGTTGTTTTCCTTGCAAGAGAGATTAGAGACTATCAGACAGTTTTTCATGGGGTTTCTTCCATTTTACCTATGGTAGCAATTTTTTTGGCAAGGTTAACTAAAGCACCAAATATTACATATCTTAATATTCCTGGTGGAGTCGATGCGATTCCTTCAAAAATGCCATTAACGACAGTTGGGATAGAATTAATGGAAGGTAACAGATCATTTTTCTCTCTTTCTGAAATTTTTGATCTTTCTGCTAGAGGGAAATTAGATTTGGCTTTTTTGAGTGGTGCTCAAATAGATTCATTTGGGAATGTAAATCTTTCCTTTATAGGTGAATCTGATAAACCTAAGATAAAATTTCCTGGTGGTGCGGGAAGTGCAATGCTGCTTCCTACGGCAAATCGAATTGTCTTATGGAGAACCGTTCATACAAAAAAAACATTTCCTAAGGATTGTTCTTTTATAACAGCATCAGGAAATGTCGATAAAATAGTTACACCACTTTGTATTTTTAAAAAAACAGAAGGGAATCTTTCTTTGCATAGCAAACATTATGGAACTGACGAAAAACGTTTAATTGAATCTACTGGTTTTGATATTGGAAGTATCAAGAATTGCTCTGAAACAGTTGAACCTTCTAGTGAAGAGATAGCTGCTCTTCATGAAGTTGATCCATTTGGAATTCGCTATAGAGAATTTAATTAAAAAATGAAAAATTATATTTTTGATGTTGTCGGTCTTGGTCTTAATTCAGTTGATTTGTTATGTGAGTTAGGAACGTTCCCTGTTTTTAATTCAAAATCTGAGGCTAGAAATATTACCTATCAAGGTGGTGGTCAAGTTGCAACTGCAATGGTTGCACTTTCAAGATTGGGACAAAATGTTTCTTATATAGGTTCAATCGGAGATGATGAGCTTGGAAAATTTTCTATTGAAAGTCTCCGTAATGAAGGGGTAAATGTTGAAAATGTAACTACACAGATTGGATTGTCTAGTCAGTTTGCAATTGTGTTGGTCCAAAGAGAGGGAAAAGAAGAATTGCGTGGAGGTAGAACAATTATATGGAAAAGAGATACTTTTATAGCTCCGGAAAATATAGACCCTAAACTTATTGGTTCCTCAAAGTTTCTACATATCGATGGGCATAATCTAGACGCAGAAATTCTTGCATGTGAGATTGCTAAAAGTGAAGGAACATTAATTTCTTTTGATGCAGAACGTGTTTTTCCCGGCGTAGAAAAATTGATAGAAAAAACTGATTTTTTCATATCATCAGAACATTTTCCTGAACAATTTACCGGCAAAAAAAATCCGTTAGAGTCTTTGAAAAGGATCTTTTCCTTTGGACCAAAATTGGTTGGAATGACTCTTGGATATAGAGGGGTTCTAGCCTATGATGGCAGTACTTTTTATGAAGTTGAATCTTTTCCGGTAGATGTTGTAGATACAACTGGTGCAGGAGATGCATTCCATGCAGGGTTCCTGTATGGTCAACTAAAGAATTTTTCCATTGAAGAATCTCTTCGATATGGAAATGCTGTTGCTGCGATAAATTGCACAAAACTTGGAGGACGTTCTGCTCTTCCTTCTTCAGAGGAAGTTTCTGATTTCTTGCGTATCAACAAAAAGGGAAAATAATCAAAATGTGTTCGAGAATTTTCTTTTATTTCTTATTTGGGTTTAGTTTTTTAATTTATGGATGTGATTTTTATCCGATTTTTTCTGTGCCAAAAGAATCAGTTTCTGGAGTTGTTCGTATAACCCCTCAACTTAAAAAAAGAGTCCAAAATGTAAGAACACTTTTTTTATATTTACAGTCGGAGAGAGGTGGACCTCCTTTAGGGGTACAAAAATTAATTAATGTTAAGTTTCCTTACCATTTTATTATAACAAAGAACGATTCTATGATGCCGGGAGTTTCTTTTAGCGGTCGTGTTTTAGTTAGGGCAAGACTAGATGCTGACGGAATTGTCGGCCCTCTCTCTAAAGGTGATTTTGAGGGCGTTTCACGTAATATAGTCCAAATAGGGACAAAGGATGTCAACGTTGTTATCGCAAGAGAAGGAAAAAGTAAAAAAATTTCAAAAATTCAGCCTTCTTTACTCAAAAAAACAAAAAGGAATTCTTTTGTTAGAAAAATATCTGGGGTCATTACAATTGATGATTCTTTGGTTTCTTTTAAAAATAAAAAATCTGTCTTATATATCATAGCTAAAAATCAAAATAGACCAGCTCCAGTCGCAGTTGTAAGGATATTGTCACCTTCATTTCCTTTGAAATTTGAATTGTCTGAAAAAAATGTCATGATTAGAGGCGTGAAATTTGATGGGAGGTATCGAATCATAGCACGTCTCGATTCTGATGGTATTGCTGGTCCAGTTAGAAAAGGAGACATGGAAGGTATCTCCAAAGAGGAAATTTCCGTTGGTTCCTCTGAAGTACGTATCAATATAAATAAAAAATATTAGATTGATCATTTAAAGTAATTTTTTTCTATAACTTGAAAATGACCCGTTTTTTGTTTAAATACTTTCAAAAAGAAAATTTATAATCTTATATGTTTAATTATAAAATCTTTCCAATAAGGAGAAATCAGTGATAATTGACCCTCATGCCCATATAGCACCGCCTAGTTTTATCGAAGATGTAAGAAAAGGTAGTTTTGGTGATTCTGTAATTATTGAACCAGGAGAAGACTGGGAATTTCTAACAACCAAGAATACGGTTTTGGGACAGGAAAGAGTTCATAAAAATCCTCTACCAAAAACAACTTATGACGTTGATCTTAGACTCTCTGATATGAAGAATATGGGAGTCGATATGCAGGTTTTATCGGTGGTTCCTCCCATGACATTTTACGCTTTAGATGCTGGGTTGAATAAAGAAATTTCTTCATCCTTAAATGATGCCTTAACTGAATTGACCAAGACATATCCAGAACAGTTTCATTGCATGGCTCAGATTCCGCTGCAAGATCCAGATGCGGCGGCTACTGAATTAGATCGTGCCGTAAAGAATGGACATAAAGGTTGCCAGATAGCATCAAACGTTGCAGGAACAAACCTTGACGATCCTAGTCTTGATGTTGTGTGGGCAAAGGCTTGCGAATTAGACGTCCCTGTTTTTATTCATCCTTCAGATGTTATGGGTGTAAATGATCGTCTTAAAGATTACTATCTTCGCAATTTTATTGGTAATCCTTTAGATACTACAATTTCCATGGCGTGTTTAATTTTTGGTGGGGTTTTTGACAGGTTCCCAAAAATTAAATTTTTAGTTTCCCATACAGGTGGTTTTACTCCTTGGATTCGTGGTCGTTGGGAACACGGGTATGGAGAAAGACGTGAGCCGAAGGTTCATGGTGCAAAAAATCCTGAGCAATATATTAACAATTTTTATTATGACACAATAATTCATAATGCCGATTCTTTTGAATTTGCCGTAAACACTTTAGGGTCAGAACGTATTTTATATGGGACTGATTACCCGTTTGATATGGGATATTTAGGTGCTGCAAAGGACATTCCTGGCCTTTCAAGATTGTCGGATGAAGATCAGGATAAAATCTTGTGTGGAAATGTAAAGGAACTTTATAAAATATAATTTCTTTTTAGACTTTGGAGTTTAAGATGGTTATTGATCCTCATACGCATATTGTTCCTTTAGGTTTTTTAGAAGACGTTAGAAACAAGGCTTTTGGAGATACTGTAACCGTTCAAAATGCGGATGGTAAGGAATGGATAGTTACGAAGAGTAATGTTCTTGGGAAAAGTAGGGAATTAAGAAATATTCTGACTCCTATGTATTATGAAGTTGATTTGCGTTTAGAAGATATGAAGCGTATGGGAGTTAGTAGACAAATTCTATCTGTTTCTCCGTCACTTACTTTTTATTCTCTTGATAAGTCGATTACACATGATCTTGCTCAATCTATGAACGACGCACTAATTAGAATTTCAAACGATAACCCTTCTAATTTTTCCTGTATGGCGACAGTTCCTCTACAAGATCCTGAATTAGCAGCAGAAGAATTAGAACGTGCAATAAACAACGGGCATCTTGGTGTACAGATTGCCTCGAATGTTGCAGGAAAAAATTTGGACGATCCTGATCTCGATGTTTTTTGGCAAAAAGCGCAAGATTTAGGTATTACTATTTTTATCCATCCAATTGATACAATGGGTGCTGCAGATAGACTCAAGGATTTTTATTTACGCAATTTCATTGGAAATCCTCTTGATACAACTATAGCTGCTGCATGTTTGATTTTTGGAGGGGTTTTGGATCGTTTCCCAAATCTTAATTTCTTGCTTTCTCATCTAGGTGGTTTTCTTCCCTGGATTCGTGGACGTTGGGAACATGGTTATGGGGAAAGAAGAGAGCCAAAAGTACATGGTTCTAAGAACCCAGAAGAATATATTAATAGATTTTTTTACGATACGATAATTCATAATGCTGATTCCTTTGAATTTGCCGTAAAAACTTTGGGTTCCGAAAGAGTCGTGTATGGTACCGATTATCCAGCTGACATGGCTAACCATGAAAATTGTCGCGAAATTCCTGGAATGAGCAAGTTGGAAGAGAAACAGCAGAATGAGATTTTGGTTAAGAATGTACGAAAGCTATTTCAAATTACTTGAAAATAGATTTGTCTTTCGGTACTCTTTTTGTACTGATTTTAAATTTCTTTTTTAATTAAATTTGTGGGGTAAAAGTGTCAAAATTTGAGATTGGTGAAGAGGTTCGAATAAAGAACACTTATTTCGAAGGTCATCACAGAACAACTGAATATGTGAAAGGTAAATCTGGGAAGATTATTCGTTATTTCGGAAGTTACGAGAACCCCGAAATCCTTGCTTATGGTGGAGACGGAAAGCCGTTTCAGGACTTATATTGGGTTCAGTTTAATTTAAATGATCTTTGGGAACATAACCCAGGAGAGAAGAAAGATAAGTTGAACATTGAAATTTACGATCATTGGATTGAAGCATTGTAGTTTCTTTAAGGAGAAAATAAATGTCAGATAACCACCATGGAAGTGGCCATCACCATAATCACCCTCATGACAATGAAAGTCCATATAGTCATGATTTGTCATCGCATAATGCTCGAATGAAGTCCGATGAAGCTTACATGGAAGATAAGGTTGTTCCTGTAGAACATGATCTAGATTATTTTCAGGTGCGTGTTGTTGGAATATTGAATCTTTTGAGAGAGAAGGGAATAGTAACTACTGATGAAATGCGACGTACGGTGGAGGAAATATATGCTCAAACTCCAACTACTGGTGCTAGGGTAGTTGCTCGAGCCTGGGTTGACGATGAATTTAAAGAACGTCTTCTTTCTGATGCACATTCTGCATGCGGAGAAATGGAAATAGATATAGAAGCAAGCAGTGTTAATAAATTGATAGTTCTTGAAAATACTGACAGTGTGCATTACATGGTTGTTTGTACTTTGTGTTCTTGTTATCCAAGAGTACTTCTTGGACAACCTCCTACCTGGTATAAAAGTTTCCCATACCGGTCAAAAGCAGTTACGGATCCTAGAGGTGCCTTGCTTGATTTGGGTTACACTCCTCCAGAAGATATTGAATTGATTGTCATAGATAGTAATGCTGATTGTCGATATCTTGTAATACCTCGTCGCCCTGCCGGAACAGAAGAATTGGGAGAAGAGGCATTGGCTAGGCTCGTTACTCGTGATTCTATGATTGGGGTTGCAGACGCATTGACACCGGAAGAGTATGAAAAGGTAGCGTTCGATTAATTAGTTTTTTTTCTCTTGTGTAGATAAAATTAATGCGGAAACCCCGGATATCATAAACATTAGTGAAGCGATAGAAAATCCCCAGTAGTAATTCAAGTGTAAATCGTAAAGAAATCCGGTGAACCATGCACCAAATCCGCCAAAAATGGCAAAAAGACACATTGCGATACCATTTGTTTTGCCAAATTTTTCACCTGAAAAATGGTCTGCCATTATTGCTGATGCAGTTGAACGTATAAGACCGAGAGCGATTCCATTTGTCATAGTGAGCACATAAATTACCCATGGTTCAAAAGAAATATTGTATTTTCCTATTAAAAACATTGAAAGTACACCGAGCAAACTACCTGTTGAAAATGTAGAAGTTCTTCCGTAATAATCTGAAATTGAACTGATCAAATATCCGACAATTAAAGATGCCCCCCAGATTGCAAAAATTCCTGCAGAAGAAAGATCCGTTATCCCTTGGTCTGTCAAATGAGCAGGAAAGTGAACTAGAAGAACAGTAAAAACATAAGCAATTGGGAGAAATAAAACTAAAAAAAGGAAAAAACGAAATGAAAAGAAATTGACAGGATCATTAAGAATTTTTTTTGGAAAAGATTTTTCTTTTTTTGTAGGGATATTCTCTGAATCTAAAAAGGGCTGATCGGCAACTGTATTTTTTTGATCGGGATGGTCACGATGAAATATTGCAGTGAGAGGAAGTGTTATGAACAGAATCAAAATAGAAAAAAAAACGTAACTCATTCTCCAGCCAAGAGTAAGTATAAGAATTGGAGTAAAAAAATTTAAAATAAATGCTGTACCTTGAGCGGAACTAGATATTCCTAGAGCAAGTCCCCTTTTAGTAACAAACCAGTTAGAAAGAGTTGGGACTTGTGCAACCCAAGTACTGGATGCAAATCCAATATTCATAAGAACGTAAGTCAGATAAAAAAAAGCAAGACTATTTATTTGACTTCCTAATAATACAGAAAATCCGAAAATAGCAATGCCTGCAGACATTGTTAAACGGATGCTTAATCTATCAGAAATCCATCCAGAAAAAAGTGAGCAGACTGATTGTGCAAACATGCCAATTGAAAATGCAGCGGCAGTTTCAGCACGTGACCACGAAAATTCGTTTGAAATTTGTTTAAAGAAAAAACCAAAGCTTGAACGTGTTCCTATGAGGGAGAGCATTACAAAATAAACAATTGAAAGTACGATCCATCCATACCATATCTTTTTTTGGTTTTTTGATGATTGTAGGTTCAATTATTATTCCCTGATAGGAGTATTTTTAGTTTTCCCAAAAGGAATAGCCAGAAAAAGTTTTTTCTACTCTATTCAATGCAGCTCTAGATAAACGTACCCCTTCAATTTCTACTTCGTGAATTTCTGGATGTTGTAATAATCTTTGTCTTACACCGAGTGCATAGGTAACACTCTTCAAAGGACATCCAAGACAAGCTCCCTCAAAGGCAAGTTGAACTGTTTTATCTTCGGTTATTTTAATAAAGCGTATACCACCTCCATGTATTTTTAGAAGTGGTTTGATTTGTGTTTCTATGAGGTTGTTAATATCTTTTTCTAGTTCATGTTCTTGCATAGGGAAATCGCACCATTTTATTTATTGAAAAATTCTTTTTTCTTAGATTCTAGATTTATATTAAATAATCTTGCCTGGTTCTCTGCTAAGATTTTTCTTTTGTCTTCTTCTGTAATTTCTGGATAACCGTAATCCTCTTGAAGTTGTTCGTCAATTTTCATGTTCCATATCCATTCTAGGATAGGTCTTGGATTTCCAAGGAGTGGTGCTTCTGATCCCCAGAGAATTCGATCAGAACCTACGTCCCTTAGTAGCCTTCCTATCCACTCTTTGAAAGTTCTAGGTGCGACCATAGGAGTATGTCCTATCCCTGAAAGAACTAAGAAAACATTTGGGTATCTAGAGGCAATCCAAACGGTTTCTTCAAAATATGGGACGGCTAGATGATGTATTCCAAAAGACAAATCTGGGAAATCCATAGCAGCTCTTTCAATATCTAGTGGGGAAAGATCCCTTAAACTTGCTCTAGTAATTGGATTGCCTTTATGGAACTGAAAAATTTTCATTCCAAGTTCAAGACCTTTTTCGTAGAGAGGATAGGCAATTTCAGGATCATCACATGCCCAAGATTTTCCATCTACATGTGCATTGTATATTTTAATTGATTTTGCGCCCATTACTTTGACCTGTTCTTCCATTTGTTCTAGTGCTCCCTCTAAACTTGGGTACATAGGATCAACTGCACCGCAAAATAAAACTCTTTCTGGATAGGTTTTTGAAAATTCATATTGTGCTTTCACGGGAGCAAAACCGTCTTTATATAGGTCGAATAAAGGAACTGCTTGAGCCATTGCCATATCTGTTCCAGAATCCTCAAAAAGCAATTTTCCTAGGTCTTCAGAAGTCCATTTTCTAGCAAACCCTTTAATGGGGTCCCAAGAAGAGTAAATATCATTTGCTGATTTTTGTCTTCGACCAAGAACTTTATTTAAATGATATTGTCTATCAAAATCGCTCTCTTTTGATTTTAAATTTTCGTCGGAATAATCGTACATGTGGACAACGTTATCGAAAATGAATACGTCTTTCTCTATCATTGTTACTCTCCAGATTAGATTTTTATTGATCGTATAACATAGTGGGCTTGAACTCAAAGTTAATTTTTAAGAGAAAGAAGAAACACTTTTTTGAAATTCTAGGTATAATCTTTTCGTTTTCACTATAAATAATTGTTGTGTAGGAGTTTCTTTTGGACTGGATCGCCTTATCTCTTGTTTCTGCAATGGCTCAAGTGTTAAGAAACGTATCTATGAAATCGATTGGACATAATCTAGATGAATATATAAATGTTTTAGGTCGATTTTTTATGACATTGCCATTTGCAGGAGTAGTCCTCTTTTTGACTGGTATTCCTAAAATCCATACCGATTTTTATATTGCTTGTAGTATTTTTGCAGTGTCACAAACTGTTGCCACACTTGCACTATCGAAAGCGCTATTATACGGAAGCATTGGTGCTGTAACAGCACTTTGGAAGATTTCAATTGTATGGCTGATGTTGCTTGAATATTTTACTGCTGACGATACTCCTACTTTTTTTGGTGTCATTGGTATTTTAATTACTCTTTTGGGAGTTTATTTTCTTAATGTTTCTAGGTCAAAAATATCATTTTGGGAGCCATTAAGAATACTTTTTAAAGACAAAGGGATGAGATATGCTTTAATTTCATCAATCATGTTTGCACCTTCAGCGCTAACCTTTAAATGGGCGGCAGCTTCTTCAAGTGGACCTATGGGAACATTTGGTACGTATACGGCTGCATTTGTCTTTACGTTACCAATAGCGTTTTATAAATCAACATCAGGTTTATCAAAAATCTCTTCTTCTTGGAAAGATTTTTTAGCGTTAGGTTTTTTTGCTGCTCTTAATAGCTTGATTCTCGCAGAAGCATATCAAATGACTTTTGCATCATATGTAGAATCAGTTAGGCAGACAGAAGTTTTGCTTGCTATATTCATTGGATATGTTTTTTTTAAAGAAAGGGAACGTTTTTGGGAAGTTTTTTTTGGTGGGTCAATAATTATATCAGGGCTTGTGATTTTAATTCTGTTAGGTTAATCCGAGTAAATGTTGACACTTGCCCCCCACCATCCCTAATATGCTCCTGAGTTTTACAGATTTTGTTTTTTCATTTTATTTTTAAGTTTTAGAGGTTTAATTTGTCTCAAGATTTTCTCCCTATTTTCATGATGATTGGATTAGCAACTTGTTTTGCTTTTTTAAATATTTGTATAACTTTTTTGTTTGGGAAGAGAACTCCTTCAAACAAAAAGAATGTAGCTTATGAATGCGGAATTATACCAGAAACGAGTGCACGAGGACGTTTTTCAATACAATTCTTTTTGGTAGCAATTCTCTTTATTTTCTTTGATGTTGAAATAATTTTTTTATATCCATGGGCTGTTAATTTGAAAAGTCTTGGGGTTTTTGGTTTTGTGGCAGTGATGCCTTTTGTTTTTTTACTTTTTGCAAGCTTAATTTATGAGTGGAAAAGAGGGGCTTTAGATTGGGATTAGAAGAAAAATTGGAAGGTAGTGTTGTTCTAGGTAGGATATCTGATGCAATAAAATGGGCTAGAAAAAACAGTCTGTGGCCTGCACTATTTGGTCTCGCGTGTTGTGCTATAGAAATGATGTCTACTTCTGCTTCGAAATATGACATTTCTCGATTTGGAGCCGAGGTTTTTCGTGCTTCTCCTAGACAAGCTGACTTAATGATTGTTGCGGGCAGAGTGTCAAAAAAGATGGCGCCAGTTTTAAGACAGATTTATGATCAAATGCCAGAACCAAAATGGGTCATTTCAATGGGGGCTTGTGCTTCAACAGGAGGTGTTTTTAATAATTATGCCCTTGTTCAGGGAGTGGATGAGGTAGTGCCTGTTGATATTTATGTGCCTGGTTGTCCTCCTAGGCCGGAGACACTCATAGACGGGATTTTGAAACTTCAAAAGAAAATTGAGGCAGAAGGTCTTGTTAAGAATTAAATCCTCAGTTGATTTCCATTTTTTAGGTGAAAGATACAAAGGGTAAAAGATGCAGAGTCAAATTGAAGATGAAGGTATTGCTGGAAATAACATCTTAGATCAAGACGAAGATGTTATCGCTTTAAAAAAAAATTTTCATAGTTCAAACCTTCTTTTTTTTGAATATTTAGATCAAATTACGGTTCAGATTTCTCCTTCCGAACTTCTCAGTGTTTCAGATTTTTTATTAAAAGAAAGAAATTTCAAGCAACTCAGTTTTCTAGCGGGAGTGGATTGTCTTGAACTGAATCTGGAATATAGATTTAAAGTTGTGTACTCACTCCTCGATTTTGAAAGAAGTAAGCGTATTCGTTTAGAAGTGTTCTGTGAAAATGATTTAATGCCTAGTTTGCCTAGTGTTTGTTCTGTTTGGACTGGTGCAAATTATCACGAGTCAGAAGCTTTTGATTTAGTTGGTATTCATTTTGAAGGGCATCCAAATTTAGAAAGAATTTTTACTCCTGAAGGATTTGAGGGTTTCCCGCATCGTAAAGATTTTGATGTATCGTCTGAAACAGTAGAATTTAGTTTTCGCCCTACTCCTGATGGTAAGCCTTCTGCTAAAGAATAAGTTTAAATTAAAGAGATTACATAATTATGTCTATAGAATTAGAAGAAGAACAAGATTATAACGAAGAGACTCTAGGACCCATTGGCACGGAGAGGATGACCCTTAACATGGGTCCACAACATCCCTCTACTCACGGTGTTTTAAGAGTGTCTTTAGAGTTAGAGGGGGAAACTGTTAAATCTTGTAAGCCTGTAATTGGATACCTTCATACAGGGATAGAAAAAAATATGGAGGTTAAGACTTTTAATAAAGCTTTACCTATGACAGATAGAATGGATTATCTCGCACCCATGTCAAATAACTTAGGATATGTACTTGCTGTAGAGAAACTTCTTGGTATTGAAATTACTCGAAGATGTTCCTATTTGCGAGTCTTACTAGTAGAACTTACCCGTTTAAATAGTCATCTTGTATGGTTGGGGACACATGCTCTAGATTTAGGTGCGATGACGGTTTTCCTTTACTGTTTTCGAGAAAGAGAAAAACTCTTAAAGATTTTTGAAAAAGTATCAGGTGTTCGTATGATGACAAGTTATTTTAGGGTTGGTGGGGTCGCAAGAGAACCTTATCCCGAATTTTACTCAGATTGTGAAGTTTTTTTGAAGGACTTTATTAGTAGAGTGAATGATTACGAAGAATTGCTTACTAACAACCCTATTTTTAGAAGGCGTACAGAAGGAACTTGTCCAATCACGAAAGAGAAAGCATTTGCTCTTGGAATTACAGGTCCTATACTTAGGGCTTGTGGAGTTTCTTACGATATAAGAAAGAAAGAGCCATATTCTTGTTATCAGGAATTCGATTTTAATATTCCGATTGGAAAAAATGGTGATGTTTTTGATCGATATTCAGTTCGTATTTCGGAAATGCGTGAATCTCAGAAAATTGCTACACAAGCTCTAGAGGGGATGCCAGAAGGACCTTTAATGTCTAATGCTCCTAAAGTTGTTCCTGCTCCTAAGGAACAACTGTCTCATGATATGGAGGCTTTAATTCATCATTTTAAGATTTTTACTGAAGGATATGACGTGCCGGCTGGTGAGGTCTATCAAGTTATTGAGTCTCCACGCGGGGAGCTTGGTTATTTTATTATAAGTGATGGGGGCACAAAACCATATAAAGTAAAAGTGAGAGCCCCAAGTTTTGCAAATTTACATTCACTTTCTGAGATCACTTCAGAATGTTTAATTGGTGATGTGGTTGCTGCAATAGGAAGTATTGATATTGTTTTAGGTGAAATTGATCGTTAAATTTAAGGAGTAATTTCGCTTGGTTTTTGCACACTTTCCAAATTCTTCAGATGAAGAAGATTTTGAATTTTCAGACGAAAACAAAGAAGAACTTGAAAGGATTGTTAAAAAATATCCTGTCAAGCGTTCTGCGCTCATTCCTGCATTGATACTTATTCAAAAACAGGAGGGAAAAATTTCAAGTAAAGCTATGCAGTATTTAGCGGGATATTTTGAAACCTCAGCAATGGAAATTTGGAGCGTAGTTAGTTTTTATACAATGTTAAAAACGAACGATTTGGGCGAGTTCCATTTTCAAGTTTGTGATAATTTATCTTGTGCATTAATGGGGGCAGGAAAATTAATTAACTTTCTAGAAAAACGCTTGGATTGTGCTTCTGGGAAAACTCGTTCGGATAAAAAATTTTCTATAGAAAGAGTCGAATGTCTTGGTGCATGTGGAGGTGCCCCTTGTTTAATAATCAATACCGATTATTTTGAAAATTTAACAGAAGAAATTTTAGAACCAATTATAGTTTCTCTGGAGAAAGGTGAAGTAGTTGCTCCGATAGGAGCAGATGAAGTTGCTTTAAATTTGACAAAAGAGAGTTCATTCGCTTCAAGTGAAAATAAAACAAAGACTATTTTAGAATGATTTTTTTATGGATTAAATTATGAATTTTACTTTAGAAAAAATTGTAACATCGCGTTTTGAAGATCCTGCATGTCAAAAAATAGATGCTTATGAAAAAACCTCGGGTTATCAGGCAATCCGATCTATTTTAGACAAAAATATCTCAAGCGAAGACGTTATTGAAATTGTAAAAACATCTGGTCTTCGAGGAAGAGGTGGAGCAGGTTTCCCATGTGGATTGAAATGGAGTTTTGTGCCTAAAGTTGATGGGCCAAAATATTTGGCTGTTAATGCTGATGAAGGTGAACCAGGAACTTTCAAAGATCGAGAATTGATGCTTCGAGATCCGCATCAATTAATTGAAGGAATTTTAATTACTTGTTATGCGGTTGGAATAGAGAAGGCCTACATTTATATTCGTGGGGAATATTCTGCTCCTATTTTGGTTGTAGAAAAGGCACTCCGAGAGGCATATGAAAGGGGTTATGTAGGTAAAAATGTTTTTGGTAGTAATTTTGATTGTGACATATATGTCCATTCGGGAGCTGGTGCATATATTTGTGGCGAGGAAACTGGTTTACTAGAATCATTAGAAGGAAAGCGAGGTCATCCACGTTTAAAACCCCCTTTTCCTGCAGTTGAAGGTTTGTATGGTCGTCCAACGGTAATTAATAATGTAGAAACGCTTAGTAATCTTCCTCATATTATTAATAAAGGTGCGGACTGGTTTTCCCAGATAGGGATAAATGAGAAAAATTCTGGAACTCGTATGTACTGTGTTTCTGGACATGTAAAAAAACCAGGACTCTATGAATTGCCTCTCGGGCTTACTTGTGAGGAGATCATTGAAGAGCATTGTGGCGGAATAATTGATGGCAAAAAATTAAAAGCAGTTATTCCAGGTGGTGCAAGTGCTCCAGTTTTAACCTCAAAGGAAGTTTACGAATATAAAATAAAGATGGATTTTGATTCTTTGGCTGCAGCAGGAAGTATGGGTGGAAGTGGCGGTGTTGTTGTAATGGACGAATCAACCTGTATGGTAGAAGTTGCCGCTAGACTTTCTCGTTTCTTCGAGCATGAATCTTGCGGCCAGTGTTCAGTTTGTCGAGAAGGAACAGGATGGGTTTCCGAAATAATATCTCGCATAGAAAGTGGAAAAGGGGTCAAGGAAGATATTTCGACTTTAAAGTCAATTGACCCAAACATGCGAGGAAACACTATATGTGTTCTATCGGATGCATGTGCGATGATGTTTGGAGCAATTTTAAATAAATTCCAGAATGAATTTGAGGAGCATATCAGCAAGAAATGTTGTCCTCTTAACAGTCCATATTCGGTGTAATTAAAATTAGTATTGGAGATTCAGTTTGTCACAGGAATCAAAAATAAATTTTATTTTTAATGGAAAAGAATTAAAGGCAAAACACGGTGAGCCTATTATTCAAGCTGCCCTAGATGCGGGTATACATATTCCTCATTTTTGTTATCACAAAAATCTTTCCGTGGTTGGTCAGTGTCGTGCATGTTTAGTAGAAATTACAGATGCGGGAAATGGAAAACCAATTCCCAAGTTACAGCCTTCCTGCGCAACGTTTCCTTCTGAAGGAATGGTTGTAAGTTCTGAAACACCGAAGGTAGATGAAGCTCAAAAGGGTGTTTTCGAATTTCTATTAAAAAATCATCCTTTGGACTGTCCTGTATGTGATCAGGGTGGAGAGTGTCCGTTGCAAGACCAAACAATGTCTTATGCCAATGCAATAAGTCGTACTCAAGAACTCAGAAGAATCTTTCCTAAGAAAGAAATTAGTCCCTTTATTAAACCTGAAATGAATCGTTGTGTTCATTGTACACGCTGTATAAGATTTACTTCCGAAATTGATGGTGGTGAAGAATTTGGTTGGGCTTTTAGAGGAGATAAAACGGAAGTAGGAATTTATGAGGATCTCCCTCTTTCTAGTATAGTTTCAGGAAATGTAATTGATATTTGTCCAGTAGGTGCTCTCACTGACAACAAATATCGTTTTACTTCAAGAGTATGGGAGATGGAACATATCGATACTTCGTGTACTCTGTGTAGTATTGGTTGTAAGCAAAGCGTTTGGTCGCAAGAGGGTATTTTGAAAAGAGTAACAGCTTCTGAAAATCCAGAAGTCAATGATACCTGGATATGTGATGTTGCACGGTATGGTTGGAGTGGAGTCCATGCTGAAAACAGAATTAGCAAACCAATGATTAAAGTAGACGGTATTTTGAAAGAGGTTAATTGGGGTGAAGCAGTTCAATATATAGCAGATAAGTATATTTCTTTAAAACAAATAAATGGTGGGAACTCGTTTGCAGGTTTGGGTGGTTCTTATTCAAGTAATGAAGCTGCATACCAGTTCCAAAAATTCTTTCGAACTGTTTTAGAAAGCGAACAAATAGATTGTAGAATACATCCACGTGATTTTTCTCAAACGGTTGCACAAACTTCTGTGTTCGGTCACACCGGTGGTTTTGCTACATTATCGGATTTGTCAAATTCGAGTCAAATTGTTTTATTCGGTTCTGATCCTTTTCTAGAAAATCCAATTTTAGCTCTTCAGATAAGAAAAGCCCATTCAAAAGGCGCTTTTATAGATAGTATTAATCCTAGAAAAATCGATTTGCGTCTAAATAGTAGAATGTCTCATTTTATTCCTTCAATAGGTCAAGAGATTAATTTCATTAAAGCAATTCAAAAGATTGTCTCTAGAAAACTCTTTCCAGATGGAGTGTCTAATTTTAGCAATGGAAATAATCCAAAAGGATTTGATGGGCTAGATGAATTTCTGAAAAGGATTTCTGATGAAAATACGGATGAAACTGAAATGGAGATGTCGCTCTTAGAGGAAATTACGACTAGATTAATAACAAATAAAGATAATCTTACCTTCGTCATTGGACCTTTTATCCAAAGTCTCTCTCTAAATTCAGAGATATTGAATCTCGCTAAAATTCTTGACTGTAATTTCTTTTTTGCAAGTGTGCCTCCAAATCTTCAGGGCGCATTTGATATGATGATTTCTTCCTCTGCAAAAGGTATACATAAAGAAAACGTCGAATTTAAAAGAAGTGAAGAAGTTTTTGATTCTATTTTAGCTGGGAAAATTTCTTCCTTATATTTGATGGATTGTGATCCTGTTTCCGAACATCCTAATGGAAAATTAGTTCGGCAGGCTATGGAATCTTCCTGTTTCGTCGTTGTTCACGCTACGCATGTAAATGCTACGGTCCCTTTTGCAGATGTAGTTCTGCCATCGTTAACCTCTTATGAAGAAAATGGTTCTTATACAAATATAGAGAGAAGAGTTTTAAGGAATAGAAGAGCTATTAAACCTGTTAATGGTTTATTTGGGAAAGAAGCTTGGAAAGTATTTAGCGAAATTGCAAAGGCTATGGAAATTCCAATGAAAACTAATTCTATAGAGAAAATACAAATTGATATTTCTAAATCTTTAGATGATTATGAGTTTGTTTATACAGGTTCAAAACAGTATGGAATATGTTTATCGCAAGAAAAAGAAGGGCAGTTTGTAGTTCCAGAAATATCTAATCCGCAACAGATGGACGAACAAGATATCAAATTAATCTTAACTCCTAATTTGCCTCTTTCTGGTGTTTATGTTTCATCGTCATTTCATCTTTGGGATATGCCAGATGCGTGTATAAGAATGTGTGAATCGGATGGACAAATACTTGGAATTTCGAATGGGGATGAAGTCGAATTTAAAGTTGGAGAGAAAATTTTAAAATTGCCGGTCGAAATTGATCCATCTATTCCTTCTGGTCTAGTTTTCGCTCCAGAAGGATTTTTGAAAATATACAATGATAGTTTGTTAAATAATGGAGAGTTTTCTTTGCTCTTAGAAGAAAAAAAAGAAAATTTATAGGGATTTAAAAAAATGGCGATTGCCGGTGTAATTTTAATAAAAGTGATTGTAGTTTTTACTGTCTTGTTAATTCTTGCGGCGTATATGACTTGGATGGAAAGGAGAGTTTTTGCCTTAGTTCAAGTTCGAGTAGGACCAAATCGGGTTGGTCCTGCGGGTCTACTGCAGCCAATTGCGGATGGAATAAAACTAATGTTCAAAGAAACTTTGATTCCGGCAGATGCAAATAAGATTGTTTTTATTTTAGCTCCTACTCTGACGCTTATTCCAGCGTTATCTTCTATTGCAGTTATTCCGTTTGGAGATCAGGTTGAGATTTTTGGCTATCAGATTGATTTGTTTTTGGCTGATGTAAATATTGGCATACTATATATTTTTGCTCTAAGTGGACTGGGTGTATACGGAATTGTTCTTGGTTCCTGGTCTTCTAATAGTAAATACCCTTTGCTTGGGGGACTTCGTTCTGCAGCCCAGCTAATTAGTTATGAATTGTCATTAGGATTGTCACTTCTTGGTGTAGTGATGTTATCTGAAACATTAAGTTTGAAAGGAATTGTTGATGCACAATCTGAATTACCTTTCATTATTTTACAGCCTCTTGGATTTGTTTTGTTTGTGATTTGTATGTTAGCAGAGACGAATCGTGCTCCATTTGATTTGCCTGAGGCTGAAAGTGAATTAACAGGAGGCTTTCACACTGAGTATAGTAGTATGCATTTTGCAGTATATTTTCTTGCTGAATACTGCAATATGATTACTCTTTCAGCAGTTGGTGCTACTTTCTTTTTGGGAGGATGGAGAGGTCCGTTTTTGCCTCCAGTTGTTTGGTTTTTAATAAAGGTAATTGCTTTCATGTTTTTCTTTATGTGGTTAAGAGCAACTACGCCAAGATTGAGATACGATCAATTGATGGATTTTGGTTGGAAGATTTTACTTCCTGTCTCGATTTTAAATGCGATAGTAACTGCAGGAGCTATTACTTTTTTTAATTTGTAAATTTCAGAAAATAGAGGGATTTCAATGTTTACTGCTATTTTTAGAGGTCTTTGGCTTACTCTGAAACATTCCTGGAAAAGCCGTGAGACTGTTCAATATCCAGAGCAAAAAGAAAGTATGCCAATAGGATATAGAGGTTTACACAAATTACTTCGATGGGAAGACGGTCTTGAACGTTGTGTAGGATGTAAACTTTGTTCTGCAGCTTGTCCAGTAGATTGTATTTATGTTGAGTCTGAAGAGAATGAGTCTAGTTCCCCTGTTTCTAAAGGAGAGCGGTATGCTTCTGTTTATGAGATCAATGAACTGAGATGTATTTTTTGTGGATATTGTGAAGAAGCATGTCCGGTTGGTGCAATTGTTCTTAGCAATGAATACGAATTTTGTGCGGATGACAGAAGTAAATTTTTATATGAAAAAGAAGATTTTTTAGTAAAACGGAACGAAGATTATCCTGAATTAAAAAACCGCTATCCTGAAGAAAAACTTCTTACCTATTTATAAGGTTTATGATTTATGGCATCAACTTTAGTTTTTTATTTCTTGGCAATAGTAACCACAGTCGGCGCAGTTTCAGTTGTTGCTTTGCCTAATCCCATGTATTGTGTTTTTAGTTTGATAGTAACTTTCCTTGGTCTTGCTGGATTATTCTTATCTTTAAACGCCCAATTTGTTGCGATAGTTCAAATTATTGTTTATGCAAGTGCAATAATGATGCTTTTCTTATTCGTCATTATGCTTATAAATTTAGACAAAGAGGAAAAAAAGGATTTAAAAATTCCTTTCCAGAAACTACTGGGGATTGTTTTTGGTTTATTTGTATTTTTGGTCTTAATAATCGTTTTGAAAGATATGAGTATTTCTCCTCAAATCAAGGGAGTTTTCACTCCGCAATTTATTAATGAAGTTGGAAACACACAGTTAATAGGACAGTTTTTGCTATCGAAATATCTTTTGCCATTTCAAACAATGGGAGTCCTTCTTTTTGTCGGCATCATTGGAGCAGTTGTTTTAGGAAGAAAAAAAAGTCGTTAATTTTGGGATGAAGACGTATGGTACCTTTAGAAAATTATCTTTTTCTTAGTTCAATTCTTTTTACGTTGGGTGTTATTGGCGTAATTGTAAGACGGAGTGTAATAGTTGTTATTTTATGTATTGAACTTATGATGAGTGGTGCAAATCTTGCCTTTGTTAGTTATGGATATTTTTTAAATTCTATGGATGGACAACTAATTGTTTTTTTTGTTATGGCTGTAGCTGCTGCAGAAGCGGCGATAGGTTTGGCGATTGTTGTAATGATATACAGGAATCGAGAATCTACTGACCTTGACGAAGTCAATTTGTTGAAATTTTAATATGAGCAAATTAATTCTCTTGATACTTTTTTTCCCGCTTTTGGGTTTGTTCGCAAATCTTCTGTTGTTGGGGAAAGGGAAAAAAGAGTCATTATCTGGTTGGATAGCTTCCACAGCAATATTGTTATCGTTTCTAGTTTCTCTATTTGTATTCTTTAGTTTTTTATCCCAAAGTCCGCAAGATAGAATCGTTTCTATATTTCTTTTTAATTGGATCCCTATTGGGAATTTGATAATTAAAATTGGATTTGTGATTGATCCGATATCTTCTATTATGACTTTAATTATTACTGGTGTCGGATTCATGGTTCATATTTATTCTGTCGCATACATGCGTGAAGATTTGGGTATTGTTCGTTATTTCATTTATTTGAATCTTTTTTCTTTTTCTATGTTATTACTAGTGTTGGCTGATAATTTTTTATTGATGTTTGTTGGTTGGGAAGCAGTAGGTTTGTGTAGTTATTTACTTATCGGGTTTTGGTATGAAAAACCTTCTGCTACAGAGGCTGGGAAAAAAGCATTCATAGTAAATAGAGTTGGAGATTTCTGTTTTCTTATTGCCTTATTTTATATTCTAACTGTCTTTGGAACATTTGATTTTACAGATATTTCTAAAAGTGCATCCGAACTATTCGTCAAAGATAGCCTTAATGTAAATTTATTATGTCTCTTTTTATTTTTGGGAGCAGCTGGAAAAAGTGCACAGTTTCCACTTCATGTATGGCTTCCGGATGCCATGGAGGGTCCTACGCCTGTAAGTGCTCTCATACACGCGGCAACTATGGTAACTGCAGGGATTTATTTGCTTGTTCGAAACGATGTTCTGTTTAGCCTTGCGCCATCGACTCTTATGATCATAGCGATTATAGGAACTTTCACTTTATTATTTGCGGCTTCTATTGCACTGGTTCAGAAAGATATTAAAAAAATTTTAGCATACAGTACTTTAAGTCAGCTAGGCTATATGTTTTTAGCTTGCGGTCTTGGAGCTTATGCAACAGCAATGTTTCATCTTATGACTCATGCTTTTTTTAAGGCTTTGCTTTTTCTTGGTGCGGGAAGTGTAATTCATGCAATGGATGGGGAACAAGATATTGAAAAAATGGGGGGAATAAAATCTGATATCCCCAAAACTAGTTTTGTTTTCTTGATTGGTTCTCTGGCAATTTCAGGAGTTTTTCCTTTAGCAGGATTTTTTAGTAAGGATGCAATTTTGTTTTCCGCTTTTACAAGTGGTTCTTTCTCTAATCTTTTTTGGTTTGCGGGGATATTAGGTGCTTTAATGACTTCTTACTATACCTTTAGACTGGTATTTAAGGTTTTTTATGGAGATAAAAATTTCAACGAAAATAAAATACATGTACACGAATCGCCACCGATTATGATTTTCCCATTATTTGTTCTTGCTTTTTTCTCTATTGTGGGAGGATGGGTAGGTATCCCAATTATATCAGGGGGAAATGTTTTTGCTGAATTTCTTTCCTCAGCATTGAGTCCATCAGGTTCGGTGGAACTACATCATAATTTAACTTTAGAACTTGTCTTAATGTTTTTATCTCTTGGTGTTGCTTTATTAGGTATTTTCCTAGCTTATCAAACCTGTTGCAAAAAACGGCAAATTCTTTCTAGTACATCAACACTCAATGTCAGTATTTATTCTCTTCTTGAAAATAAATATTATATTGATGAAATTTATGATTTCATTCTGGTACGTCCATTAAGAACTATTGCAAGTTTGTTTTTCAAGCTTTTTGAGCAAAACGTAATTGATGCAACAGTGAATGGTACTGGTCGATTGGTTAAGTCTCTAGGATTAACGCTGCGTTTTTTACAAGATGGATACGTTAAAACATATGCAGTATCTATTTTGTTTGGCTTAGTGTGTATTATTTTATTGATGGTTTTTAATTTTTCAAATAGATTTTAAAAAGGGTTTTGTCTTGTTTCCTGTTATTAGCTGGATGGTTTTTTCTCCCTTAATTGGTGCTTTTTTTATTTTGTTTTTTGGGGATAAAAACGAAAAGCAATGTAAAAAAATTTTTCTTATTGCGATAATTTCTAGTCTAGTTTCTTTTCTTTTTTCATTGGTAATTTTTGTAAATTTTCAATCATCTCCAGAAATGCAATTTGTAGAGAATTTTAAATGGATAGATTCTATGGGGGTTTCTTATAGAGTTGGGTTGGATGGAATTAGTCTCCCGTTAATTCTACTTACGACTTTTTTAACTCCAATAGTCTTGTTGTTTTCTTGGGATGATATCAAGAAACGCATTCGTTTGTATTATTTCTCTATGCTTCTTCTTGAAACCGCGATGTTAGGTGTTTTTGTTTCTTTAGATTTTTTTCTTTTTTATGTGTTCTGGGAAGCAATGCTAATTCCAATGTATTTCATTATTGGAATTTGGGGTGGGAAGAAAAGAATTTACTCTGCAATGAAATTTTTCCTATATACAATGGCCGGAAGTGTTTTGATGCTTATTGCAATTTTATGGCTATATTTTGCAACTGGTGTTGGGACTTTTAATATTTTAGTTTTCTTAAATTCTCCTGTTGACCCTTTACTCCAGACATGGCTTTTTGTTGCGTTTGCAATAGCTTTTGCAATCAAGGTGCCAATGTTCCCTTTTCATACCTGGTTGCCTGATGCACATGTAGAGGCGCCAACAGCAGGGAGTGTAATTCTTGCTGGTGTTCTTTTGAAAATGGGTACTTACGGTTTCATAAGACTAGCAATTCCACTTTTTCCCGAAGCTGCTATTGTGTTTTCACCTCTTTTTGTTTTTCTTTCGTTGGTTGGCATTATTTATGGTGGATTGATGGCTATGATTCAAAGGGATGCAAAAAAACTTGTAGCCTATTCCTCTATAAGTCATTTAGGATTTGTTATGTTCGGGCTTTTTTCATTTAATCTCTTAGCTCTTGGTGGAAGTGTTTTGCAGATGGTCAACCATGGTATTTGTAGCGGACTACTTTTCTTGATGGTTGGCATGCTCTATAGAAGAAGACATACACGTTTGATAGATGATTTTGGTGGGATCGCAAAAGTGATGCCTGCTTTTTCTGTTTTTTTTGTCATTACTGTTTTCAGTAGTATTGGACTTCCTGGATTAAACGGTTTTGTAGGAGAATTTGCCATTTTGTCTGGCTCTTTCCAATCACACTTTATCCCCACGATAATAGCAACTATTGGTGTTGTTCTTTCCGCTGTCTACATGTTGCCCATGGTGCAGAAGGTGATATTTGGAAAAATAAGAATAGAAGCTAATAAGATTTTAACTGACCTAAATCTTCGCGAATGGTTTGTGTTGGTGCCGATGATTTTCTTAGTTTTTTTGTTAGGTATTTATCCAAAGCCAATACTTAAGATAATCGAACCTTCTACAAAATCTTTGCTTCTTAAAATTAAAGGGCGCAAACTTGTTGCAAAAGAGACAAAAAATATTAAACCTCGACTAGTTTCATCTTCAATTACTACTAGAGGAGGTCAGTAATGGAATTTATTTTTCCTGTAATTTTTTGGAAAAGCTTTCTACCTATACCAATTCTAACTTTTGGCGCTGTCATGGTTCTACTTTTCGATATTTTTACCTCTGATAAAAATCGAAAAATCACGTTTTGGTTGTCTATTATAGTTTTGTTGACCACATTTGTCTCATGTTTGCTTTCAAGTCCGGAAACCACCAAAATTTCTTTTGGCGGAATGTATTTGTTTGATGGTTTTACAAGAACTCTTTTTCTTATAATTCTTTTTTCAAGTTTTTTAGTTGTTTTAATTTCTTCGATGGAGAGAAAATTTGAAGAAAACTCATATGGGGATTTTTTAGGGCTGATACTTTTTGCAACACTAGGAATGATGCTTATGGTATCGACAAGAAATCTTGTAATGATTTTTATTGCTCTAGAGATTTTTTCACTTTCCCTCTATGTCTTAGCTGGTTTTTTCCGTTCAAGTTCTATTGGAAATGAAGCTTCTTTGAAGTACTTTCTGTTAGGTTCTTTTGCTTCGGGATTTTTACTTTTTGGTATAGCGCTTATTTATGGATCAACAGGGTCTACAGATCTTTTTGAAATTATCAAATTATATGAAATTTCTTCCCAAAAGTTAGTGTTCTTTTTGGGGCTCAGTCTTATTATTGTTGGTTTTGGATTTAAAATAGGAGCTTTCCCATTTTATATGTGGACTCCGGATGTATATCAAGGCTCTCCTACTGTTGCTACTGCTTTTATGTCTGTAGGTCCAAAAGTAGCCGCATTTGCAGCGCTGTTCCGTGTTTTTATTGCCTCCTCTGGTTTTTCTGCCAATAAAATTGAGATAACAATATGGATAATTGCAGTATTAACTATGACTTTAGGAAATCTTGTAGCTATATGGCAGACAAATATTAAAAGAATGCTTGCTTATTCCAGTATTGCCCATGCTGGTTATTTACTCATTGCATTAGTCACAATTAAACAAGCTGGGACCTTATCCTCTGCTAGTTTTCTCTTCTATGTATTTGTTTACACATTTATGAATATAGGCGCATTTGCTGTCGTAATGCTTGCGAAAAAGGAAGATGGAAAAGAAAGAATACTTATAGAAGAATTCTCTGGGTTAGGTTTAACTCGACCAGGATTAGCATTATCCATGGCTATCTTTATGATTGCATTGGCGGGAATTCCTCCAACAGGTGGATTTGTTGCAAAATTTTATATTTTTAGCGCTGCTATAAAGTCAGACTTTGTTTGGCTCGCTATTATTGCTGTTTTAAATAGCGTAGTTTCGGTATTTTATTATTTAAGAGTAATTGTTGTAATGTATATGAATGACCCTGTAGAAGATGTAAAAAAAGAGCAGTTCATATTTGTATGGGGGTCTAGATTATCTTATGCTGTAGTTGCATTAGTTATATGTGTAATTGGAACATTGAGTTTAGGCGTCTTTCCATCTTTCTTTTTGGATATTGCCTTGAGCTCAAATATTTCCTTGAATTGATAGCTTGGACTTGGTTTAGAATCAATAGCATGGTATAAAAATTTTTGTAGATTTTAATTCTGAACTTTTTTACAAACGATTTTTTTATTTTTTTGGAAGATTTTGTTGTGCCAGAATTTCTAAGTGTGTTTTTTAGAGATTATCAACTCATTAATGGTTATTTGCCTATTTTTATTTTTGTAATGTTCGCTTTTGCGTTTGCAGGCATAACATTATTAATTGCTCTATTAATTAGACCCAATAATCCAGATCCAGAGAAATTATCAGCATATGAATGTGGTTCTCCTCCATTAATGGAGGCGAATGAAAGGTTCTCTGTACGCTTCTATCTATTAGGGATTTTGTTTTTATTATTTGATGTAGAAGCTCTTTTTCTTTTCCCTTGGGCAGTTAAGTATGATGCTTTAGGTTTATTTGGTTTTGTCGAAATGATGTTATTCATTTTAGTTTTATTAGTAGGATACTTTTATGCTTGGAAAAAAGGAGCTCTGGAATGGGCGTAGTAGAAGGAAAATTTAACGACAATTTTATTACTTCCAAGGTAGATAGTCTTGTTGCTTGGGCTAGGAAAAGTGCTTTATGGCCGATGACATTTGGTCTTGCTTGTTGTGCGATTGAAATGATGGCTTCAGGTGCGGCAAGGTATGATTTTGATAGATTTGGAGTAATTTTTCGTGCTACCCCAAGACAATCAGATGTAATTATAGTTGCTGGAACAGTCACTCATAAAATGGGAAGTGCAATTAGAAAAGTTTATGATCAAATGCCTGAACCAAGATGGGTTATAGCTATGGGAAATTGCGCAACTTGTGGTGGACCTTATCCAAATTATGCAGTAATGCAAGGGGTAGATGAGATTATTCCCGTTGATGTTTACATTCCTGGATGTCCTCCCAGACCGGAATCTCTTATGTGGGGAGTAATGCAGTTACAGAAAAAAATTGAACAAGAGAAATTTATTCGCAAATAAGATTCAGAAATTAACTTTTAAGGAATGAGATGGCAGACGAGTCAGTTCAAGGTGAGAATTCCGAGGTAGAGGAAGAGACCTCAGAAAAAAACCCAGAGGAAGATTCGAAAGAAGACGTTGGTAAGGATATCCTTGATTTTCTAGAGGCTAAATTTTCAGGGTCTACATTTGATGCTGAAGCATTTAGTGATTTTGAGGATGAGCTTAGTATTACTATAAAACCGGATTCCATAGAAGAAGTTGCGCTTTTACTTAGGGATGATGAAGTCTTTAAGTTCACTATGCTTGTTGATTTGACAGCTACGCATTATCCAGATGACGATCTACCCCTTCATTTAATATACCAACTATATAGCATTGAAAGAAATCGACGTGTACGTTTAAAAGTGAAATTACAAGAAGAGCAATCCATTCCTACATTATCCAATCTTTGGTCTAGTGCCAATTGGATGGAACGGGAAGTTTTTGATCTTTTTGGAATTGATTTTTCTGGTCATCCTGACTTGAGAAGAATTTTATTGCCTGATGATTGGGGGAGCCATCCAATGCTTAAAAGCTACCCTATAGAAGGAAAAGGCGAGAGAGTATATGAAAAGCCTCAACGAAAGGAAATAGGAGAGTAATGATTAGGAGATTTGAAATTTGTATGAAATAGAAGAAACAAATTCAGAAATTCAAACAAAGACTGTTACTGGAGCTGAGGAACTTGTAGTAAATATGGGACCCCAGCATCCTAGTACACATGGTGTACTTCGTGTGATTCTTCATCTAGATGGTGAAACAGTGACAGATCTTGATTGTGATATTGGATACCTGCATAGAGGTACCGAAAAAATAGGTGAAAATATAACCTATTCCATGTTTATACCTTATACCGACCGCTTGGATTATATAGCTGCTCCTTCTAATAATTTGGCATGGGTAACTGCAGTTGAAAAATTTTTCGATTGGGAAATTCCTATGCGAGCCAACTATATACGTTCTATGGTTGGTGAATTTTCTCGTATTGCTAGTCATTTGTTATGGTTAGCTACTCATGCTCTTGATATTGGAGCAATGACAGTTTTTCTATGGTGCTTTAGAGAAAGGGAGATGGTACTTGATTTATTTGAAACAGCGTTTGGTGGTCGTTTAACTGTGAATGCATTCCGTTTAGGCGGATTGGAGCAAGATGTTCCAGCAAAGTTTTTGACATTAGCACAAGAGTTTATCGATATTTTCCCCAGTCGAATTCAAGATTATGAAACACTTTTGACTAATAATCGTATTTGGCTTCAACGTACTCGTGGAGTGGGAGTTATTTCAGGTGAAGATGCAGTTGATTTTGGTTTGTCTGGTCCTCTCTTGAGAGCAAGTGGAGTAAATTATGATTTGAGAAGGGCTAAACCATATGCGGCCTATCCATACTTAGATTTTGTAGTTCCTACTGGCGAAAATGGAGATATTTATGACAGGTATATCGTTAGGATTGAAGAATTAAGGCAAAGTGTGAAAATCATACAGCAGTGTTTAGAGCAATTACCTGATGGACCTGTGAGCTGTAAAACACCAAGAACAATTAAGCCTCCAGAGGGTGAAATATATCATAGTATTGAAAACCCTAAAGGAGAATTCGGATTCTATATAGTTAGCGATGGGACAGAAACACCATATCGTGTGCGTATTAGACCCCCGTCATTTATAAATTTAGCTGCTCTAAAAAAATTGTGTGTTGGAGGTCTACTTGCAGATGTTGTTGCCGTTATTGGAAGCATAGATATCGTACTTGGGGAATGTGATAGATAATTTGTTTGGGAGTTTATTTCATTGGATATTGCAACAGAGGCATTAATAGCGTTTATTAAAATTGCAGTAGTACTTTTAGTTGTTTCTCTAGTGGTTGCTTATTTGACCTATCTGGAGAGAAAAATTATTGCTCACATACAAATGCGATTGGGTCCAATGCGAGTAGGCTGGCACGGTCTTTTACAGCCTATTGCCGATGGACTTAAGCTTTTCTTGAAAGAAGATATAATTCCTGCAAAATCAGACAAAGTTGTTTTTGTCCTTGCTCCTATCATGGTTTTAGTCCCCGCGTTTGTAGTATATTCAGTTTTACCTTTTAGTGAAAATTTCTATATTACCCAAGTAAATATTGGATTATTTTTGATTCTAGCTATAAGTTCTCTAGGTGTTTTTGGAGTTGTTATGGCTGGTTGGGCATCAAACAGTAAGTATAGTCTACTAGGTGCATTGAGAAGTGCTGCGCAAATGTTGAGTTACGAAATTTTTCTCGGTTTTGCTCTCATCGGTCCTTTGATGCTTGCGGGTTCACTAAATATGCAAAAAATTGTTGAAGCACAGTCCGAAGGTTGGTTTGTATTCTCGCAACCGTTGGCTTTTATAGTATTCTTCATTGCTGCTTTAGCGGAAACTAATCGTGTCCCTTTTGATTTGCCTGAAGCTGAGACGGAACTCGTTTCTGGTTTTCATACAGAATACAGTGGAATGAAGTTCGCATTTTTCTTTCTAGCTGAGTATGCAAATATTATGGTTGTTTCAACCGTTGGAATTACGTTGTTTTTTGGTGGTTGGATGGGAATTCCTGGAATTCCTTTACCAGGTTTTGTATGGTTTGTGCTAAAGCTAGCCGCTATGATTTTTGTTTTTATTTGGCTTAGAGCTACATTGCCTAGATATCGATATGATCAATTGATGCGTGTTGGTTGGAAATTTATGTTTCCTCTTGTACTCATTAATATTTTTCTAACTGGTTTGATTAAGTATCTTTTCTTATAAGTTTTAGGAGCTACATTTGGAACTGCCATTTTTCTATCTTTTTTCTGCCGGTATAGTGATTACATCTTTGTTCATGATTACAAGGTCTAATGTAATTCATGCAGCTCTTTTATTAGTTTTGTCATTCTTCTTCTTGGCAGGACTTTTTGTCTTAGCTGGAGCTGAATTCCTTGCGGCTGTTCAAGTTCTTATTTATTCTGGTGGTATTATGGTTCTGTACCTATTCTCGATTATGTTAATGAATGTTCAGGTTTCAGTACGAATTCGTCAATGGCACAGACAACGATTTTTTGCGATTCTAATTGTGTTAATTTTGGGTTTCGAAATTTGGTCTGTTCTTGGTAAGGGAGTTTTCCCTGCAATGAAAGTATGGCCTTGGAAGTTAGGAGCAACCCCTGGAAATGTAGAAGCATTGGGAAGCGTTTTGTATACGAAATTTGTTTTTCCGTTCGAAGTAGTTTCTATTCTTTTGTTAGCCGCCATGATTGGTGCAATTGTGCTTGCTAAGAAAAGAATAGATTCATGGAGATTTTGATGATACCTATTTCTCATTTTTTGACTCTAGGAGCTGTACTTTTTCTTATTGGTGCAGCAGGTGTTCTTATGAGAAGAAACGCTATTATTATTCTCTTATCTATAGAACTTATGTTAAATGCGGTAAATGTTACTTTAATTGGTTTTTCTAGACAGTGGGCGGATCTATCCGGTCAAGTTTTTGCGATTTTTGTTATTGCCGTTGCTGCCTGTGAAGCTGCTGTTGGATTGGCGATTTTGATTTCGTTGAATCGTGATAAAACTGTTATGAATGTTGATGAAGTAAATCTTTTAAAATGGTAGGTAACTAGAAATGATTTCAAATGCATGGTTAATTCCTTTTTTCCCTGTTGTAGGTGTTCTAATTAATGGAATTTTTGGAAAACGATTAGGGGAGAAATCCGGTTATATAGCAACTTTAATGGCAGGATTGTCTCTGTTGGTTGTAATTTTCATTGCGAATGAAATGATTTTTGGTGCTGGTGGAAAACATACCGTTCATCTCTGGGAATGGATTCACGCAGGAAGTTTTAGTGTTTCGCTAAGTTTTCTTATAGATCCATTAAGTACAATTATGCTTTTAGTTGTTTCTGGAGTTGGATTTTTGGTTCATCTTTATTCAATTGGATATATGCATGGGGATCCCGGATTCTCTAGATTTTTCACATATCTCAATTTATTCATGCTTTCTATGTTTCTCCTCGTACTTGGCGATAACTATTTGGTAATGTTTGTTGGATGGGAAGGTGTTGGTTTATGTAGTTATTTGCTTATTGGTTTTTGGTATGAAAAAAAATCTGCTTCTGATGCAGGGAAAAAAGCCTTTATTGTAAACAGAATTGGAGACGCTGGATTTTTACTAGGAATGTTTTTGATATGGATGTTAGCAGATACTCTCACTTACCAAGAAGTGTCGCAATCAACATCGAAATTTGCCGTAAATATCAATGTTCTTGGTGTTGAAACTACTTATGCTTCTATTATTGGACTTCTGCTTTTTATTGGTGCGATGGGAAAAAGTGCTCAAATCCCTCTCTATGTTTGGCTGCCTGATGCTATGGAAGGACCTACTCCCGTTAGTGCTCTAATTCATGCGGCTACAATGGTAACGGCTGGCGTTTATATGGTTGCGAGAACCAGTCCTATATATGTTGATGCAGCTTTGGCTTTAGAAGTTATTGCTGTTGTAGGAGCACTTACAGCAATTTTTGCAGCATCTATAGGTCTCGTGCAAAATGATATTAAACGTGTGCTTGCTTATAGTACTGTTAGTCAATTAGGTTTTATGTTTATGGCGCTTGGGGTTGGGGCATTTACTGCAGGTGTTTTCCATCTTATGACTCATGCATTTTTTAAAGGTCTTTTGTTTCTTGGAAGTGGAAGTGTAATTCATGCTTTACATCATGCTCCCGAAGAGCAACAGCAAGACATGAGATATATGGGTGGTCTTAAATCTAAGATGCCAATAACATATTGGACTTTTCTAATCGGTGCGATAGCAATAGCAGGCGTTCCGCCTTTTGCAGGATTTTGGAGTAAAGATGAAATTTTGGCTAATGCTTTTTTCTCTGGACATACTTTTGTATGGATAGTTGGTTCTATAGCAGCATTAATGACTGCTTTTTATATGTTTAGGCTGATTTTTATGACTTTTCATGGAGAAATGAGAGTAGACACTCATGCTAGGGAACATATTCATGAATCTCCCCCCGCAATGACAATACCATTGATTTTACTTGCAGTTTTGAGTATTTTTGGAGGAATTATTCCCGGGTTTCCACCAGAAAAAGGGTGGATTCATGATTTTCTAGCTCCTTCTCTCGCTAAAATGTCTCATGTGACTCATCATTCTTCTTTTAATTTGATTTCTTCCGCTCATGCGGCTTCTGGAGAAAGCGGAGGTCATCATGGACCAGAAGCTATGTACTTAATTATACTTGCTATAATAATAGCTGTTGGAGGTATTGTGATTGCTTGGAGTATGTATGGGAAAAAATCAAACATGCCTGATCAAATACAACAAAAGTTCCCAGGTTTATATAAAATTTTACTGAATAAGTATTATGTAGACGAGTTATATCAAAAATGTATTGTAGAGCCAATTTATAGATTGATGCGTTTTTTGTGGAATTTTGATGCTAAAGTTGTTGATGGTGCTGTAAATGGAAGTACATTTGTAACGGTTTTAACGAGTCGAGTGTCTTCCCTTTTTGATATAAGGACAGTTGATGGTGCAGTGAACGGTGTAGCGAACTTTGTTCGTTTCTTTAGTCAAGTTTTTAAATTTTTACAATCTGGAATGGTTCAGAATTATTTGCTTGCAATGCTTTTAGGTGTTTTCTTAATGTTAAGTGCTTATCTTTTACAATAGTAGGTTTTGGGGGTCTAAGATATTATGAATAATCTTCCACTTCTTTCGCTGATAATTTTTCTTCCTTTGCTGGGAGCAATTATTATTATGCTCTTTATAAAAAAAGAGCAAGTGAAAACAATCAAGATGTTTGCTACTGGTGTTGCATTTCTCGATTTTCTTATATCTCTTCCTTTATGGACGAACTTCAATGACTCTGAGGCAGGATTTCAATTTGTTGAAAAAGTCAGCTGGATACCATCAATTGGTGTCAGTTATTATCTTGGAGTAGATGGGATTAGTGTACTTTTGATTCTTCTAACAACGTTAACAATGTTAATTTCTATTGTTTGTTCTTTTACTGCTATTAAAGAACGTGAAAAAGAATATTATGTTTGTTTGCTTTTGCTAGGAACAGGTATGCTTGGAACATTTCTAGCAATTGATATCTTTCTGTTTTACGTTTTCTTCGAAGTTACATTAGTACCGATGTATTTCTTGATTGGTATTTGGGGTGGAACCAGAAAACTCTATGCTGCAATAAAATTCTTTCTTTATACGCTTTTCGGAAGTGTTTTAATGCTTCTAGGAATCCTTGCTTTATATTTCTTTAATATGAAGTCAGGAACCGGTTCTTTAACTTTTAGTCTAACCGAATTGTATCTTGTGGGACCAAAGATTCCACTAAGTTTACAGGTATGGATTTTCCTTGCCTTTTTCATTGGTTTTGCTATCAAAGTTCCAATGTTTCCTTTTCATACATGGTTGCCTGACGCGCACGTAGAGGCACCGACTGCCGGTAGTGTAATTCTTGCTGGAATTCTATTGAAAATGGGTACATATGGTTTTGTTCGATTTGTATTGCCTCTTCTTCCAGAGGCGACGCAACTTTTTGTGCCTTTTATGGTACTTCTGTCTATCATCGGAATTATATATGGAGCATTGGTCGCGATGGCTCAAACTGACATTAAAAAGCTTGTAGCTTACTCATCAGTCAGTCATCTAGGATTTGTTATGCTGGGAGTTTTTGCGTTAAATGAACAGGGGCTAATAGGTGGTCAATTACAAATGATAAATCATGGTATTAGTACCGGCGCACTCTTTTTACTTGTCGGAGTTGTTTATGAAAGAAGACATACACGCGAAATTTCCGAATATGGCGGACTCTCAAAGCAAATGCCAATTTTTACCGTAATTTTTGCAATAACTATGTTAAGTAGTATAGGGTTACCTGGGTTAAATGGATTTGTAGGTGAGTTTTTAATCCTTATTGGTGCATTTAAGAAAAGTTATATTTACGCGGCATTTGCTGTGATTGGAATTGTTCTTGGTGCTGCTTATATGCTTTGGTTATTTCAAAGAGTATTTTTTGGGAAATTGGAAAATCCAAAAAATGAAAATATCCCAGATTGTAATTTAAGAGAGATTCTTTATCTAGCTCCTTTAGTTATTTTAATGTTTTGGATTGGTCTCTATCCTAAACCTTTTATAAATAAAATGGAGGCTAGTCTTAAAAGAGTTGTGAAAATTGTGGATCAGAATCAAACGAGTAAAAACGTTGCAATTATCCAAAAACGTATTTCAAAGGTTTCTGCTAAAAACTAAGATTTTAGTCCATAGGAGTCTTAAATATCATGCAGCAAGTAGTTATACCAGACATATTATTTTCACTGGCCTTGCCTGAGATTAGTCTTGCTATTCTTATAGGATTTGTTCTTATTTTTGATCTATTTGTTTCATTAGAGAAGAAATCTCTAGTTGGTTTAGTTAGTTTAATTGGAATAATTATAGTCCTTTATTTTACTTTATCTCAGTGGGGTGTTGGGCCAAAAACTACCTTTAGTGATTTTTATATAGTTGATAATTTTAGTGTTTTCTTAAAATCTACTATTTTAGTTTGTGCTGCTCTTACAGTTTTAATGTCGATTGATTATCTGAAAGTTGAAAAAATTAATTATGGTGAATTTTATGCCATGCTTTTGTTTTCCGTTTTTGGGATGCTAGTTTTAGTTTCAGCTAATGATCTAATGACTCTATATCTTGGTATAGAAACTATGAGTATAAGTATTTATGTTTTAGTTGCATTTATGAGAAATGATGTATTAAGTAGAGAAGCAGGATTTAAATATTTTTTAATGGGTGCTTTTGCGTCTGGAATTTTGTTGTATGGTATCGCATTACTCTACGGCTACACCGGTTCAACATCATTTACTGCTATCGCTAAGGCTCTTTCTAGTTCTAATGTAAATGCAGTAGTATCTCAGCCAGTTTTAATTTTGTCAGTTATATTATTAGTTGGCGGTTTTGCTTTTAAAATGGCGCTAGCTCCTTTTCATATGTGGCTACCAGATGCATATACAGGCGCTCCAACATCTGTAACTGCATTTATGTCTGTTGCAGTGAAGGCAGCAGCTGTGGCAGTTATAGTCCGACTTTTTGTCATAGCCTTGCCTTCTATGAGTACAAGATGGACTGTTCTCTTTTGGGCTTTAACTGCTGCGACAATGGTTTGGGGTAATATTGCTGCAATTGCACAGAAGAATCTAAAACGTATGCTTGCGTATTCAAGTATGAGTCATGCCGGTTATATTTTGATGGGTTTTGTTTCATGTTTCACAATTCATAATGGGAAATATCTTTTTAGTGATTTTAATGTAAGTTCAGTACTGTTTTATTTAGGTATATATTTGTTTACAAATTTAGGTGCTTTTGGAATGCTGATATGGATGTGCCAAGAAGGCAAAAGAGGAGATCAGATTGAAGATTGGCGTGGATTAGGTCAGTCCCATCCTTGGTTCGGTATGTGTTTCGTGGTTTTTCTTCTTTCATTGGCTGGGATACCTCCAACTGCAGGTTTTGTAGGAAAGTTATATCTCTTCGCAGCGGCAATACAAAATGAATTCTATTGGTTGGCTGTTATCGGGATACTTACAAGTGCGATTTCTATGTATTATTATGGACGAGTTATTATGGTGATGTTTATGGAACCTGCAAAGGACCCAGACATTCCTTTTGAATTCTCCCGTGCTTCCTCATTAATCTTTACTTTGGTCATTCTATTGTCTATGACCCTTTATCTTGGTCTTTTCCCAGATAGTTTTATTGATATCACAAAACTTTCCGCTTCAAGTTTATTTTAAATCTAAAATTTATTTATAAAAACTAGAAATTATTGGGATTGCGTCGTTAAGGCTTGTAATTTGATAGTCACACTCAAGTGTTTTAGATTTTGAAAGATGTATTGCAATCATCCCTGCTTCAGTTGCTGCATGCATGTCGTATTGTCCATCGCCTATAAAAAGACATCGATCTGGCGGTGTTTGAATTATCTGTGCACCCGCAACAACTTGCCTTGGATCTGGTTTCCAAAATCCAATATCTCTGGTTATTATTTTCTCAAAACTAAGATCTAAAATTTCCAACATTTTAAGAATATGTCTTTTTGCATTATTAGTAACAATCGCATGTGGGATTTTTTTTTCTCTTAAAAAATTAATTAAATCTTTAGCGCCTTCGTTTAATTCAGCTTTAAGAGCGGCTTCTATTTCGTAACGTTCGAGAATTGCTTCTATCTTTGCAGCGTCTTCAGGATCTACAGTTGAGATATAATCGAGAATAGATAAATCTGCATTTGTAAGATTCATTTCTCTTTTCATTGCCGGCCAGTTAAAAACAGGTTTTGTTATAGTTCCATCAAAATCGAGTAATACACCAACTTTCACTTTATTTCTCCATACCTTATTTTTAAATAACTTTTGAGATTTCATCCATTTGAAAAATGGGTAAATCACTAGTCTTTTTTCCTATTTTTATTTTCACACCAAGATTTTTATCAACCAATTTACCAATTTTAGTTGTCTCTATCTCTATTTTTTTTAATTTTTTTATAATCTTTTTTTCATTATCCTCACTTGTAGTTATAAGTAGAGTTCCAGATGTAATGAGGCCCAGCGGATCGAGATTGAATGTTTTGCAAATTTCCATTCCCTCTTTATACATTGGAATTAATTCGTAATTGACTAAAGCTCCTAAATTTGAAGCAAGAGCAAGTTCATGGATTCCTGTTGCTAGTCCACCTTCTGTAGGATCATGCATAGAATGTATATGACCAGTTTTTGCTGCGGTAATAGCTGCTTTTACCACACTGATTCCAGGTTTTTCTAAAAATCTCTGAGCTTTTTTAAGTAATTTGTTATCTATTGTATTAAGTAATTCTTTATTTTTATGATTTGCTAAAATTGCAGTTCCTTCTATAGGAATTTTTTGGGTCATTAATATGGAATCACCTTTCTTAGATTTAGATCCCTGTATGAGATTATTTTTTTTAACTTCACCAAGCATCTGGCCACACAAAATAGGCCGTTCTAAACCTTTTGTTATCTCAGTGTGACCACCACATAAGATTACACCTAGTTCTTTACAGGCTCTTTTAATATCTTTGAATATTTTTTTTATTGAAGATTTATAAGTTTTACCATCTGGCATTAAAAGAGTAATGAGAAACCATTTAGGTTCAGCTCCCATACAAGCGATATCATTGGCATTAATATGAACTGCATACCATCCTATTTTTTCTTCCGTGAATGTAATTGGATCTGATTTTGCTACAAGATATTTATCCCCAAAATCGATTACAGCAGCATCTTCTCCAACTTTTGGTCCTACTATTAGACGAGGGTCACCTTCAAGGTCATCTAAAAATTCTCTTAATAGATCATGTTCTATTTTTCCTAACGGTAGTATTTCTTTATTCAAAAAATTCCTCTTTCTTATGGTTAAATATTTTGCACGAAACTAATTTCATAATTTGATTGAAACAAGTATTATTTGCAATGTTAATTTTTAAATACTTTAATTTTGACTGCGCTTGACGCTATTTTTTGATGCACCTAGAATTATTTTCTTGAATACAAATCTTTTTTGATGATTTAGAAAAGTTTTTGTGTGCCACGGTAGCTCAGTCGGTAGAGCAGAGGACTGAAAATCCTCGTGTCGGTGGTTCGATTCCGCCCCGTGGCACCATTTTTTACTTTGAAATTTATTTAAAGAAGTCCGTTTTCTCTGCCAGAAAATTCAATTTTATGGAATCTCCTAATCTTAAAAGTGTTTTTTTATTGTCGGGTAGTCATGCCGTCAATTCAGTCTATGCTAGGGTTCTGACTCCGGTTTTGCCTCTTATACTACTTGATTTCAAATTGAGTTATTTTGAAACTGGATTAATTGTATCTACTTATTCATTTGCGTGTGGCATCTTTCAATTTCCTATATCTTTTTTTGCAGATTACTTAAACAGGCATAGGCTTATTTTATGCCTATCGCTTGTCATTAGCGCAATACCCTTAATTTTCTTTGGTTTTCTTGAATCGTTTTTCGTTTTGCTTTTTTTGGTTTTTCTTAGTGGAATTGGTAGTTCTGCTTACCATCCTCCTGCAGTAGCGTTACTTGCAAGGGAAGCGACAAAAAAACTTTCTTTTCATATGAGTATTTTTAAGGCTGGAGGAGATTTTGGCAGTATTTTTACTCCTGTTCTAGTTGGTTGGTTAACATATTACTTTGGTGATTGGAGAACCGCAGTTCAGTTTTTTGTTCTTCCGGGAGTTATATTTTCCTTAGTTATTTGGTTTAGTTTTACCGATTTTTCTAGAGAGAAGAAAGAATTAAAAAATGAGGTAAAGAGAACATTTTCTCAATTATTTCATAATAAAATATTAATGTTCATTCTTTTATTATCAAGTTGTCGAGTGATGGGTCTTAGAGGAATTATGACATTTTTGCCTATCTGGATTGCAGAAAGTCTTGGTTTTAATGTCACGTCTATAGGGTGGATTCTAACACTCTATTTTTTAGTAGGAACTCTCAGCTCCATTTTTTGGGGGAAGATTGCAGAAGGAGATCGGGAAACATTATATCTCTCTTTGATGATGATAATTGCTTCTATTTCATTAGTATTTTTGTCATCTAATCTTTCAATTTTTTTAACTTTCATATTTATTATTTTACTTGGTGGGACCCTAAATCCTACACAAGGCCTTATTTTGTCAGTAGCTACGAAAGTGGTAGAAGAGGACAATAGAGCCAGTTCTATTGGATTATTGTATAGTGTCAATGAAGTTGCTTCTATTTTATCACCTTTAATTGCAGGATTAGTTGCCGAGGCCTATGGGGTAGAGAAAACATTTTTGTTTTTCTCATTTTTGTGTTTCGTTGCTCTTTTAGTTTCAATGAACATTCACCGACATAGAAATACTAAGGAAGGCACTTAAATTGAGAAAAAGTACTACAAAGAACAATTATTTTTTCTTGTACGTTTTTTTATGTTTATTTTTATTTACTGGGTGTAAGCAGAACAACAATATTCTGCCGACTTTTAAAGACATTTCTAAGTTTTCTCTAAAAGATCAGGGAAATATCGTTTTTACGGAGAAAAATTTAAAAGGAAAAATTTGGGTTGGAGATTTAATCTTTACCCGGTGTAATGATACTTGTCCTTTGCAATCATCCGAAATGTCAAAATTACAAAGAGAGTTTGTGAAGGAAAAACTTTTTTCACAATTTTCTGTCACTCTTAATCCCGAATTTGATACTTCTAGTGTACTCCAAAAATATGGAAAACGGTTTAATGCAAACTTTGAAAAATGGTTTTTTCTTACAGGAAAAAAATCAGAGATACATAATTTAGTGAAATCTGGACTTGGATTAAGCGCAGACATTGCTTTATATAAAAAACAGAAAAAAATTTCTTCTTTTTTTGAATTTTTAAATAATGCTTCTTTTTTGCCAAATGTATATGCACATCACCCAGGTCATCAGAAAAAAATAAGTATTTTGCATAGTTTTCGTTTTGTATTAATTGATACAGAACTGAGAGTTCGTGGATATTATATGAGCAATAACAAGGAAGAATTACGTAAACTGAGGAAAGATATAAATATATTATTGAATTTCAATAAGTAAAGAAACTAAATTATTCCACTGTATCCTTCTCGAAAGCTTGGAAATAAAAATTTATATCCTTAATCTATTAATTTTTTATTTGAACATCTTTTATTTGATTTAGTTTTAATAAATGGGATCTTTGTTAAGTATTCAAGACCCTCATTTTTTAATCCCTTTTTTATTTTAATCCAGTTTGCTAACTCAGAAAGATCTACTGGCTCATTGTCTGAAACGAGATAGATATTTTCACAATTAGGTAAATTCATTAAGTGAATCAGTGCGTTTGCACAATCATCTCTGTGTATTCTATTGGTATATCGATTATGGGTAAACGTTTTGCCCTCATTAATCATTTTATTTAAAAATCCTGTTCGCCCAGGTCCATAAATACCAGAAAATCTTACAATAGTAGTTTTTAAGTAATTCTTTAGAATATAATTTTCTGTTTGGAGAATTATCTTTGCTGTAGAAGATTTTGGTTTTGTTGTAGAGTTTTCATCTATCCATTCTCCAGAATTTTGTCCATATACAGAAGTACTTGAAATAAAAAAAATTTTTTTTGTTTCATATTTATTTTTTTTCATACATTCTACTAAATTTCTGATGCCTTTAAGAAAAACATTGTTATACACATTTTCGTTTCTTGTCCTCGGAGATGGCATATAAAAAACATAATCAATATCTTTTGGAAGAATTTGCAAAGTGTCTTTTTTACTTAAGTCAGCAGAAATTGATTGAATAGATGGATGAATTGAATTGATTTCTCTTTTAATACCCCATACTTCATGTCCCTGTGAGCTTAGTCTCTCTCCAAGTTCATTGCCTACGTAACCACAACCAGCGATAAGAATTTTTTTCATAAATTTTTTTTAATAAGGATTAAAAAAATCTGGAATTTCATTTAATTTTTTTCTGAGTCCTATATAAAAAGGACCAAATTCTGCGTACCAGATACTTGCTTCATCAAATCTCATTTCGTAGATTAATTTTTTGAAAACAAGTGGATCTTGCGAGAAAAGATATACTCCCCATTCCCAGTCGTCAAAACCAATACTACCGGTAATAATTTGTTTGACTTTTCCGGCATATTTTCTTCCAACAAATCCGTGTTCTCTCATTAATGCTTGTCTTTCTTGAATATCTAATGCATACCAGTTTTTCTCTTCTCCTCTTAGTTTATTCATAGGATAGAAACAAAGATACTTTTCATCAGGGATGTCCATATATAATCGACTAAGCATTCTCTCTTTTTCTGATTCAAGAGCTAATTTCCATTTTTCTTTCCATTCTTCAGTTCCATATTCGATACCCTCGTCGACAAATTTTTTATGCAATTTTAAAGTCATCTCATAAAGACCAAGTTCCAGGAAAGAAACATAAGAGGTGGTTTCTTCCATATATTTAAAAATTTCTAATTTTTTAAAAGTTCTTTCTATTTCATTTAACTCATCAAGTGTTTTTCGAAAGTGGATGAACAGTAAATCCCCTTTATGTCCTAAAATTGAAAAGACAGCAGATTGACTATTTTCTGATTGGTTAACTCCTTCTATCGTTTTGCAAAGCAAATCTACCATTTTAACATCGGAATTTAATTTCCATTCATCCCATTTGACCTTGTAAATTTGATGCAAAATTGCCCAACCTTCCAAGGTTTCTGGCACTTTAATTCTTGTTTTTTCTACTGACATTTTTTTAACCCTATAATTCAAAATGTTATTTTTCCTAAATGTATTCTACTTATGAATAACAAATTATAAAAGGATATAGAAATAAGAATTATGTTTCATTAACTATTGAATCTTTTTTTAAGTTGTTTAGAATCATACTAATTGTTATTTTTTTTGATTTTAATTTGAGAGGTAACGGAAATGCACATTTTTACTCGTAGTTTCTTCTTTCTATTATCGGCAATTTTCTTAGTTTCACAAGTAGGCTTAGTGAGTGCTGGTACGGTTTCTGGTGTAATCAAATATGATGGAAAAGTTCCCAGCGCAAAGAAACTTTCTGTGAACAAAGATAAGAAAGCATGTGCAAAGAAACCTATATACGATCAAAGTCTTCTTGTTCAAAATGGTGGAGTTCAGTATGCAGTAGTTTCTATCGAAGGAATAAAAAAGAAAAAGAAGTGGTCCAAGAAAATGAAAAAAGTTGTAATAGATCAGAAAGGGTGTATTTATCTGCCTAGAGTAGTTGTAATGAAAGTCAAAGGAAAACTTACTATTAAAAATAGTGATAAAATTCTTCACAATATTCATACCTATCCTGGAAAAACCGGAAATAAGACTGCAAATATTGCACAGCCAAAATTTAAGAAAAAATTAAAGATGAGTAAGAGATTTTTTTCAAAACCAGGAATCGTAAAAATAACATGTGATGTCCATAATTGGATGGTTGGATATGTTGCGGTTTCAAAACATCCTTATATTACTGTAACTGGAAATAGTGGAAAATTCAAAATATCTGATGTTCCTGCTGGGAAATATAAAGTTAAAGTATGGCATGAGAAGCTTGGGAAAAAAGAACAAATGGTAACCGTTAAGGCCAGTGGAAAAACCGAGCTTTCTATAAAAATGAACTGATTGTAACTACCAAGACAACTTAGGGCGGTGAGTTTATCTTGCCGCCTTTTTTTATTGCGAGATCTCATTTATAGCACAGGCAATTTCTTCTATTTCTTTTTCGGTATTTACGTAATGAATAGAAATTCTAACGGATGAGGGAGATGATTCGACTTCTCGTAAAACAATTTTCTTCTTAAGAAGAAGTTTCACAATTTTAGTTGAGTTAATACCTTTGATAGAAAAAGAAACAATTCCAGATTCAATTTCCTTAGTTGGGGAAAAAAATTGAATTCTTTCTCGGTTTCGTATCATTCCAATTAATTGTTCTGTCAGAGTCTTGATTCGATTTTCTATTATTGATGGATCTAGTTTGTAGAATAGATTTAAGCTTTCTGTTAAACCAGAAATAAGACCCATATTCATAGTTCCACTTTCAAATTTTTTTGCTGTTGAAAATGGAGTGAATGATAGTTTATTAAGATTTTTTATTCTTGCAGTTCCATATGCTGCTCTTGATAATAGGATGTTTCTAGATTTTCTTTTCCTGATATATAGTGCCCCTGTTCCTTGAGGTCCCATAAGCCATTTTTGTCCAGAAATAGTATAAATATCTGCTCCCGTATTCGGAATATTAATTTCTTTTTGCCCTATAGATTGTGCTCCATCTACAATAAGCAAAATATTATTTTTTTTACATATCTTTGAAATTAATTGAACAGGAAAAATCTTTCCTGAGAGCCATGAGATGTGACTTATACATATAGCTTTTGTAGATTTTGTTATTAAATGATTTAGATTATTGATTAATTGTTTGTCGGATTCTCCAACATCCAGAAGTTTGACTTTAATTTTTTTTCTTTTGACCCAAACCAACCAAGGGAGAAAACCTCCTGGATGTTCTTCATTAGCAACTATTACCTCATCAGACTTTTTCCAGTCAATTCCGGATGCAGCGATATTGATTCCAGAAGTTGTATTGTCAGTAATAGCAATTTCATCTGGGGATGATTTGAAAACTTTAGCAACAGTATTCCGTAAAGTTTGTTTAATTTTTAATGTTTCTTCTCTAACTTTTGGATGGAATGGTCCAATTTTAGATTCCCATTTCAAGTAAGTAGCAATCTTGTCAACTATAAATTTTGGCGAAGGACCAGCACCTCCCCAATTTACATAGATTTGACTTTTTAAAGCAGGAATATTTTCTCTTATTTTTTGAAATTTTTTTTTCATTTGGTTTATTTTTTAATTATTCGTTTATCTCCCACCCTGACTGTTATTTTCATAATGTCAAAATGTTCTAGTATTGGTATTGCAAATTTTCTGGAAATTCCTAGTAGATCACGAAATTCAGATGCGGTAATCTCGTTATTTCCCCGAATAAAAGATTCTAACTCAGAACGAGCATTATCCAGAGATTTTGAATGAAAAATCAGATCTCCTTTTAAAATAACAAGTTTTTTTTCTGTAACCAATATCTGAATAATTTCCGTAAGTTTTTCTTCTGTTAATTTTACATCTGAGAGTAGGGTTTTAAAAGTTGGTGGTTGAAATTTAGCATCTAAAAAAATGTTCTCAATTTTTTTAGATAATAATTTCTGTTCCTTATCTAGCACTATAGAGTGTGAAGATATTTTAACTGTTGTTTGATCCTCACTAATAGAGCCAATTTTTTTTAAATCTTCTAACCCCATAGAAAAAATCTTCTCATTAATTTTTCCCAATCTACTTCTAATTTCTTCTTTGGGCGCACTCGATTTTAGGGGGTTTTTTTTGTGATAATTTTCAATTTCACTTTCTAAATCTTTTTTGAATTTTTCAAACTCATTTTTCTCAATTGAAAGACCGGTTTCTAAATCCATAATTAATATTTCGTTTGCTTCTCTTAATTCAACAATAAATGAGCGTATTTTATCAATCGTTTGAGGAACTCTTCCTGAAAGTTCTTTTATACTTGAACCAGATATACCATTTTCTTCAATTATTTTTTTCAATCGGTCTCTATCCGAACTTTTTTCAAAAAATTCGAATCTGGATTTAGATTCTTTTTTCATTCTTTTTAATTTTGGAGGGTCTACATCTAAAATTTCACCACCACCTATAGTAGTCATAGGTGAATAGCTCCTAATTACAAAACGATCTCTTGGTAGAACTGTAATTGGTTTTTCCAGTCTAATTTGTGCAAAAGTTTTATCTCCTGGACTTACAAAGTCTTTTTCTAAGATAATTACTCTTCCCATAACTTCGACAGTTCCAGAATGAAATCGAATACGCGCGCGATTTTTGAGAGGATTAGATGCATTTTCAAGGAGTTTTAAAGATACATCAAGCATGTAAGTCGAATGCATTTCTTCAGGAAATCCTAATACATATCCTCTTTCTAATTTAGTTTTTTCAATTCCTTGTATATTGATTGCAGTTCGAAAGCCTGCAGTAGATTTGTCTACTGATTCACTATGGACCTGCATTCCTCTTATTTTTGCTTTTTTTTCAGTCGGATATATTTCAATGGTCTGACCAGTTTCAATTTTTCCACTGAAAAGCGTTCCGGTTACGACCACTCCAAAGCCATGCATCGTAAAAACTCTATCTATTGGAATTCGAAAAACACCATTCTGATCCTTAGGATTAACTTGAGAAATTAGATTGTTTAATGTCTGTTTCAATTGACTGATACCCTCTCCAGTTTCAGAGGATACTTTAAGGATGGGTTTTTCGTGTAAAAATGTTCCCTTTACAAATTCTTTTAAATCATCCTCTACTAAAGAAATCCACTCATTTTCAACAAGATCTGATTTTGTGATTACGATAAGACCATTTTTCACACCTAGTAATTCACAAATTGATAAATGTTCTCTTGTTTGTGGCATCACTCCTTCATCTGCGGCGATTACCAGCATAACTAAATCTATACCACCAATACCCGCAAGCATATTTTTTACGAATCGTTCGTGACCAGGGACATCAACTATACCTGCATTAATTTCATCAAATTTAAACTTTGCAAAACCAAGATCTATTGTTATTCCGCGTTCTTTTTCCTCTTTCAAACGATCTGTTTCTGTACCTGTTAGTGAGCGAACTAGTGTTGTTTTTCCATGGTCGATATGACCTGCTGTACCAATAATGACTTGGTTATCCAAAGTAATGATCTCTCGAGTTGTTAGATAATTTCATTTCGATTAATAAAATCTAGAACTGTATTATTAAACTCATTTGGATAAGTCAGATAGATAAAGTGCCCACCTTTATCAAAGATCTTTAATTCAGATTTAGGGATCAAGGATGCAATTTTTTCAGAGTAGTATACCGGCGTAACAAAATCTTCCCTTCCAACTAAAACTAGGATAGGATTTTTTATTTTTGGTAATCCTTCTAATTGGTCGTGTTTGATAATACAGTCAATTCTCTCAGCCATTATTTCTTCAGGAGGCATATTTTTGAGTTGGTTTTCTTCATTTTCTTCTATTTTTGCATAATTATTTGAAAAAAATTCTGGACTATATAAAGTGAAAGATGAAAGACGATTATGTGTTTTCCATCCCATATTGAGGAGGATCTCCTTTCTAACTTCAAACTGACGAATAAAGTAAGGGTCACTCTTAGGCCAGGAACTAGCTATAACTCCACTTTGGATTCTATTTCCATATTTAATACATAAAATTTGTATTATTGCACCGCCTGTAGAGGTTCCCACCATGTGTGCTTTTTCTATCGAAAGTTCATTCATGATAGAGATAATGTCTTCGGCCATTTTTTCTATGCTATATACTCCAGAGGGTTTGTCGCTTTTTCCAGTTCCCCTGTGGTCATGTAAGATGACAGGCCCTCGAGACATGAAGCAAGATAATTGTTTTTCCCATGAATTCCTAACGCCTCCTAGTCCGCTAATAAAAAAAACAGGAATTCCCTTTCCTTCTGAATTTAAAACTTCATAATCAATCTTCACGTCATGAGATAAAACTGTAGCCATGAAATTCTCTTATATTTAATTCAAGAAAAAACTAAGTCATTGAAAGTGCTTCTTCTATAGTTTGTTGTAATAATTTCAGATCTCCATCTTTCACACAAAGCATATCTAAGTAAATCTTGTTATCTTTAATTCTTGCTATTACTGGGTTTTTACTTTTCCGAAGATATTTTGAAAAAAAATCAGGACTTTTATTTTTTGTTTGAATTACTAAACTATAGCTTTCTAGTTTAGTAGATGGCATAGTTCCCCCTCCAACCTGACCAATGGATTCTTCTATAGAAAAAGTAGCTTTAGTTTTTTGTTTTTTTTCTAAAGTCTTTAAAAGTTTTTTTGCTCTATTTCGTAAAGTTTTTTTCTCTTGGAAAAGAATTGCGTAAACAGGAATTTCCTTAGTTAACTTTTCTGGATTCAAAAATGATAACAGAGTTTTTTCCAAAGCAGTAATAACTAATTTATCTAATCTGAGCATGCGCATCATAGGGTCTTTCCTCATCTTTTGAATCCAATATTTTGAACCAACTATAATACCTGCTTGAGGGCCCCCTAGTAGTTTGTCTCCTGAGAAAGTGACTACGTCAACTCCTGATTTTATCGAATCCATGACTGTAGGTTCAGTAGATAGAATGGAAAATTTATAAAGAGATCCACTTCCTAAGTCTTCAAGAACTGGGAGTGATTTTTCTTTTCCTAGTTTTGATAATTCCTCCCTGCTGGGGGTATCTGTAAATCCCGAAATATAGAAATTACTTGTATGTGCTTTAAATAGGAGAGCAGTATTGTTATTTATAGCGTTTTCATAATCCTTGATATATGTTTTATTAGTTGTGCCAACCTCTATAAGTTCTGCGCCACTTTCTTTCATAATGTCGGGAATTCTAAAAGAACCCCCAATTTCAATTAGTTCTCCTCTAGAAACAATTGATTCTTTATCTTTACTCATAACTTTTAGTGCAAACATAACTGCAGCTGCATTATTGTTAACAACTAATGCATCTTCTGAGCCGGTAAGTTTGCATAAAATCGACTCAATACTATGTTCACGTTTTCCTCTTTTTCCAGAATGTAGATCGAATTCAAGGTTTGAATATCCTTTAGCTACTTCAAGTAATGAATTACAAGCAGAATCGCTAAGTGGGGCTCGGCCTAAATTTGTATGTATTACGATACCTGTAGCGTTAATTACAGATCTTAAATTTTGTTCTTCTTCAGATAGAAGTTCTTCTGTTACATTTTTTTTTATCTTTTGAAGAATTTTTTTTGAAGTCATCGCCATTCCATCTTTTGCAGGATTTTTCAAGATCGACTTTCTATGTTTTTCTATAGATTTTCTAATACAATCTGTAATCTGTTTTTCGGAAAAAATACCTCCTTGTAACTGATCAAGCTCTTTAAGAACTTCAGTTACCGAAGGCAATTTCTGGAGGGTATTTTGAACTTTGTTTGTAGCTGACTTCATTTCCCACTCTTTTCAAAAATTACAATACGTAAGTTTATTTGACTATAAGGTCCCTTCTTTATTAAGGTCAAGTGTACATAAATTCTAAACAATTTAAAAAATTTTTTGATTTCTATTAAACCTAAAAAGGAATTTATCTATTTATATGGAAGAATTTTCTGATTTTTTAACTAGTCCTTTAGCAATTTTATTTTTATCTTTTGTTATTCTTTTGTCGTTTATGTGGCTCTTCCTACCATTTGCTGTATATGGATTACGTAATAAACTAGATAGAATAATACTTTTGCTTGAGGAAATTTCTCAAAATAAAAACAGCAAAAATATTCATGAAAATGATGAATCCTCCGCAATGTGTAAAGAAAATCAACCAAATCATTTTGAATAGTTTTTTTTATTAAAAAATAAAACTTTAAATTTAATGCCTTGACACTTTTTATAAGCCTTGATAATTTCCGCCTCTTGATGAAATTCGTTTGCTTTTTTATGCGAATAACGTTTCTTTTTACTAAATTATAGGAACGTTCTATGGAAGATATTGAAAAAAAAGAGAGTAAAAGATTTTTTCCAGGAGATAGCTCTAATGTAGTTCCATTAATGCGAGATGTCTTCGTTATCCCTACGTCTTCAAGGAAAAAACCTAAACTTATAGGGTCATTCTGTAAAGAATGTGAAGAACATTTTTTTCCGAAGACTGGTTCAAAAGCTACGTGTTATTATCCATCTTGTCCGCGAAGTACTACTGAAGTAATGTTTGGCGAAAAAGGGAAACTTCTTTCTGCAAATGTAACTCGTGTTTCAATGGATTCAACTGAAGAGAGAGTTTCTGCTGTTATTATGCTTGAAGAAGGAATAAGAATTAATTCACATTTAATTGATTGGGAAGGTTTTCGGTATTTATTGATACCTGGAACTCCGGTTGAGCTTGTTTTGGAAAAATTAAATGAATATGAAAATGGAAATTTTGTTGTTAATTATGCCTATAAGTTAGTTACAGGCAATAAAAAACCTAGATATGAAATTCCTGAAGTTCCTGTGAAAAGGGGTAGAGGGCGTCCAAGGAAACATCCGATTGTTGAACTTCCAGAGGGTGCAGAAGCT
>MDTE01013472.1_pt1 | contig 72366 bp, 65 predicted proteins | sample 811231 | NCBI WGS metagenome assembly MDTE01 (sample SAMN05326651, study PRJNA326480) | marine metagenome | isolation source: seawater | place: Indian Ocean: Red Sea | collected 2010
CAACATGCTGCCGATGCTGCCCCAGACGCTGCCCGGCACTCAAAGACATGTCGTTGTCCGCCGACTATAGGCGGCCAAAACGACGCAACGCCCGGGGAACCGCCTCAACGGTCCTTCGAGCGTCAGAGCGCCTGAAGCCTGTAGCCGCCGGTCGACAGGTTGCATGAGAGCCCGTCGACCTCACGGGCATTCGGCGGCTGCCTACCTGCCCGCCAAATGCCTCCTCGCAGCCCCTACTTGGGTTGCGGCACGATGCGGATATACGGCAGCGGCGACTTCCAGCCGTCGGGATAAGTCTCCTTGGCGGCGTCGTCCGAGACGGCCGGCAAAATGATGACGTCCTCACCCTGCTTCCAGTTGGCGGGCGTGGCCACCTTCTTCTGCGCGGTGAGCTGGCAAGAATCGAGGAGGCGAAGAATCTCCTCGAAGTTCCGCCCGGTGCTCATCGGATAGGTGATGGTTGCCCTGATCTTCTTGTCCGGTCCGATGACGAAGACCGACCGTGCCGTGGCGTTGTCGGCCGGAGTGCGACCTTCACTGGTGTCGCCCGCATCGGCCGGCAGCATGTCGTACTGCTTCACGATCTCCAGGGTCGGGTCGCCCACCAGCGGATAGGTCACCGCGTGCCCCTGTGATGCCTCGATGTCCTTCGACCACTTCTCGTGATTGGTCACCGGGTCGACGCTGATGCCGAGGATCTTGCAGTTGCGCTTGGCGAACTCGTCGTTCAGGCCGGCCATCGTGCCCAGCTCGGTGGTGCATACCGGGGTGAAGTCCTTGGGGTGCGAACAGAGAATGGCCCAGCCGTCGCCGATCCACTCGTGGAAGTTGATCGTGCCCTGGGTGGTCTCAGCGGTGAAGTCCGGTGCGGTGCTGTTGATTCTGAGTGACATGCTGCTTTCTCTCTCCCTTGCGTGTGCTGGGGCCAGCTGATGGTCTGTTGGACGCCGGCCGCCTCGATGACGTTCCCGGCTCGTCCTGAATCAGTCCACTGTCCAGAGCGTCAACGACTCGAGATCCTTCACGAACACCCGATTGCCTGATAGCGCTGGCAACGTCCAGGTGGCGCTATCGGCCAGCTCGTATCGTTGGACCGGAGCGAACCCGGTCCGGCTATGGGGCACGATCAACAGTTCGCCGTCCTCTTCCATCGACAGGATCGTGGTGCCCACATTGAGGATGGACGCGTGGTCCGCCTGCCGCGGATCGCTGGTCCAGAGCAGGGTGCCGCTATCGAGGTCGAGCCCGAAGTACTGCCCGCTGTTGAGGTGTGACAGGCCGAACAGGACCCCGTCCACCACCACGCCATTGGACATGTGCATCGAGACCTCGTCGTTGTGCCACACGTCCTCGGTCGTCCAGGCGTTCCCCTCCCGTACGACCCGGAACCGGGTGATGCCATTGCCCCGGCCGCTTTCGATGACGTCGCCTTGATAGAGCCGCGGCGTCTGTGAGGTCGTCGTCGACTGTGTCGTGTAGGGGCGACTCCAGAGCAACGCGCCGGTGTCGGCCGACACCCCGACGAAATTCTCCTGAGTGAAGGTGATCACCTGGCGGCTGCCCTCGACCTCGACCACGATCGGAGAGCCGTAGGCGGGGCCGTCACCGTCCCAGCGCCAGACCTCGTCCCCGGTCTCGACATCGAATGAGGTGAGCGCACCCGAGTCGTGGCCCCCGACGTGCAGAATCATCTGACCGCCGTCGACGATGGGCGACTGACCGGTGTGGTACAGCGGTTCGACCGAATCGGCGGAACGCTGCCAGAGCTGGTCACCGTTCTCGGCATCGAACGCCGTCACGATCCCACTGATCCCGAGGGTGAAGAGGCGACCGTCCGCATAGGCCGGCGTCGCCTTCGGGCCCGGGCCGTGCCGACGGGTGGCCGCGATCATCTCGAAGCTGGCGGGATAGGCGCTCCGCCACAGCGTCTCGCCGGTGCTCACGTCGAGCGCCTGCATCACTTCCTCTTCGCCCTGGCGGCTGAACATGTAGAGACGGTCGCCGACGATGATCGGCGAGGCGTAGCCTTCACCCACCTCGACGGTCCACTGCTCGGCGAGCGCGGCGGGCCAGGTGGCTGGCACGTCGAAGCTCTGCACCGCGCCGTCCCGATTGGCGCCCCGCCACTGGGTCCAGTCCTGCGAGGCGGCCGAGATCGGCAGACCGAGGACCACCATGGCACATGCGAATCGCGTACAGACGTGTCTCACCACTCTCCTCCTACGCTCGACGATGGCGTAAGAGGTGATTATATTCCGCAGGGAGGGAGACCCCGATGCAGCTTCGACACCTGGCATGTCTCGTCAGCGCACTGGTCTGGTGCACTCCGGCCGCCGCCCAGGATCTCGACCGTGCGGCACCGGAGTCGGTGGGGATGTCGCCCGCCGGCCTCGGAGCGGCCACCGCGGCACTCCAGGCGCACATCGACGAGGGCCACATCGCCGGCGTCGTGGCGGCCGTGGCCCGCCACGGCAAGCTGGTGTACTTCGAGGCGCTCGGCGTGCGTGACCTCGAGGTGGGCGACGCGATGCCAGACGACGCCATTTTCCGGCTCTACTCGATGACCCGCTCGATCACGAGCACCGCGGTGATGCTGCTCTGGGAGGAGGGTCCTTCCAGCTGGACGACCCAATTTCCGACTATCTCCCGCAGTTCTCGGCGCAGCGAGTCTTCGTCGACGCCTCGGCGCCCGACCTCGAACGGACGAGGACGCGTCAAGGCGACATCACGGTCCGTCACCTGCTGACCCACACCTCGGGTATCGGCAGCCGGAGCAGCCAGATCTACCGGGCCAACGACGTCAGGCTCCGCTCGATCAGTCTCGGAGAGATGGTGGACAACGTGGCTGCGATGCCGCTCTTCGAAGACCCTGGCACCCGTTTCCGATACGGCGTCTCCACCACGATACTGGGTCGACTCGTCGAAGTGTGATCTGGTCAGCCGCTCGACGAATTCCTCCAGGAGCGCATCTTCGAACCGATGGGAATGAGGGACACCGAGTTCTGGGCCGATGGCGAGCGTGAGGACCGGCTGGCCAGCGTGTATCGCCCCGACCGCGAGACGGGCGAGCTGCGTCCCTACGCCATCGAGCAGGTACCGTTCACCGAGCGCCCCCACTGATCGAGGGCGGCGTCGGCCTGCGGGCGTCGGCAACCGACTTCCTCCGGTTCTCGCAGATGTTCCTGGCGGCACGCTCAATGGGACCCGCCTACTGTCTGAGAACACGGTGGCGCTGATGCTCGACAACCACGTGCCGGCCCGAGCCATGCCGATCGGAGGCGGCTACATGGCGGGATCCGGCTGGGGCCTCGGGTTCAACGTGATCCTGGACTCCAGCGCCTACAGCTGGCCGGTCGGGGAAGGCGAGTACTGGTGGGACGGCTCATCCGGCACCAGGTTCTCGATCGACCCGGAGCACGGGATCGTAACGGTGATCATGGCCGCCGTCTCGCCGTCACGCGGCGGCGGATTTCGAGAGGAATGGAAGACGCTGGTCTACGAGACTATCGAGGACGGGGGACGGTGAGCGTCCTCGCCGTCACGAAAGCTTCAGGCTACGGGCTACAGGCTCCGGGCGCCCAGGCATTGGCACCGGCGCACTCACGTGCCAATGCCCGTAAGGTCGCCGGGTGGAACTCCTACTCGGCGACCGGCGGCTTTGGCAGGGGGTCGGCCGAGACCAGCCGGCGTATTACCTCTTCCGGCTGGGCGCCTACGGCGCGGTAGCCACCGGCTTCGAAGGTGGGCACGCCGGTGATGCCGGCGCGGGTCGAGGCTGACCAGTGCTCGTCGACGAGCTCGCGCATCGTCCGACCCTCGATCACCTGACGCGCCTCGTTACCCGCCAGCCCGGCCGCCTCAGCCAGCGAGACAAGCACATCGATGTCGACAAGATTGCGCCCGTCGACAAAGTAGGCGCGATACAGCTCCCCGTGCAACGCCTCGCCGCCAGGCTGGCCGTCGGCCCAGGCCGCGAGCTCTTGTGCGAGACGGCTGTTGTAGGTGTGGGTGCGCCGACCGTAAGGCAACCCCTCCTCGGCCATGAGCGCCGCCATCCGCTCGTGCATCACCTTCAGGTCGTATCCGCGGCCGGCGAACAGCGATTCGAGCGAGCGCCCTTCTTCCGGGGTTTCGGGATGCAGCGGGAAGTAGACCCACTCGATCTCGAGCCCGAGCTCCCGCCGCACTCGCTCAATACGCCCGGTACTGAGATAGCACCACGGTCAAACGAAGTCGGTATAGACGCGAAGCGTCGTCATGAGTCCACTGATCCCGTGCCAAAGCCGCCGGTCGCCGAGAAGCAGATCCACCCGTCGACCTTACGGGCATTGGCACTCGCCTGCACTGGTGCCAATGCCTACGCATCGGCAGGCGACCTACCCGATCTCGGCCCGACAATCGTTCTCCCGATCCACCACCAGCGGCCACCAGGTCGTGAAGGCGGGGTCTGAGCCGGCGATCGGAAGAACAACCTCGAAGGGGTCGAGAAGGCCTGGCGACGCGCCCTGCGCGGCGGCCAGCGCGGCCAAATCTACCCGGAACGCCTGGATCTCCGGCGTCTCGAAGAGGATGAAGTAGAACTGCCGCGTGGTGCCCTGGTATGGCTCTCGGATCACGGCCATGCAGACCGGCGACAGGGTCAGCTGATCCAGGCCCGCGGTCCGCGCCCGTTGTAGCAGCTCGCTCGGACTCAGCAGGCCAGCGAGGCCACGTTGATACTCCTCCAGCATCACGATCGGCAACAGGTCGTCGGGCGGCCCGGTCATCGACTCCATGGTCCGATCGAAGAGCTGGTCGAACAGATTCGCCCGGAGGAGCGACGGCGGTCGCAGACCAAGCACTGACAGCCCGCGAAAGCCGGGCTCCGCCATCTCGAGTGTCCACCCGCTGAGCGACGCCCCTTCGAGCGAATAGGGCTCGGAGATGGTGTCTTCGAGACTACTGACAAACAGGTAGCCAAGGACGCCGACCGCCAATGTCGCCACGAGAAGCTTCTTTACAATCGCCATTACTGCTCTTCCGGCTCCGCCACGAACCGATAGCCGACGCCGCGTACCGTCAGGAGATGCCGTGGGTGAGAAGGCTCGGCCTCGAGATGCCGACGCAGCCGAGCGATGAAATTGTCGACGGTCCGGGTGTCGGTGTCTTCCCGCACCCCCCAGACCTCCTCGAGCAGCGCCTTCCGAGCCACGGTCTGCCCTTCTCGCCGCACCAGGTAGCGCAACAGCGTCGCCTCCATGAGGGTCAGCGGCTGCTCGGTCTCATCCCAGCGCAGCACCTGGGCGCGAAAGTCGAGCAGTTTGCCGGAAAAGGCGAACTCGTCGGGCCCCTCATCCTCCTGGTGGGTCCCGCGCAGCCAGGTGTGTCGCCGGAGCAGCCCCTGCAGTCGGGCCAGCAGAATCGACAGGTCGAACGGTTTGGGGAGGTAGTCGTCGGCCCCCGCCTCGAACCCGCGGAGCACATCATCCCGCTCGGAGCGGGCGGTCAGGAGCATGACCGGCACGAACTGCCCGGCAGCGCGAAGACGACGCACCACTTCGAACCCATTTAGGCCGGGCAGCATCACGTCGAGCAGGACCGCGTCGAAGCCGCCGCCACTCGCGACGAGGCGCTCTAACGCCACCTGTCCGTCCTCTTCGACCTCGGCGTCGTACCCCTCCGCCTCGAGGTTGAGCTTGAGGCCGGCCGCCAGATGCTCTTCGTCCTCGACGATCAGCACCCGGCTCATGACGTCTTCAACGGCAGCTCGAGCGTGAACGTGCTGCCCTGGCCGGCGCCACGGCTCTCGGCGTAGGCGCGCCCCCCATGGCGGCGGGCCACGGCCCGCACGATCGAGAGCCCCACGCCGGTACCGCGCACGCGCGACTGCAGCGCGTCAGGCAGCCGATAGAAGCGTCGAAACACACGCTTCAACTCGACGCTGGTGATCCCGATCCCCTGGTCGCGCACGCTGATCGCCACCCGACGCGCACCAGCGCGGGCCACCTCGACCACCACTTTGACCCGGTCCCCCGAGTACTTGATGGCGTTATCGACCAGGTTGGTCACCGCGGCGACCAGCTCATCCCGATCACCCAATACCAAGGTCCCCCGCGGCAACCGGTCCACCAGGCTCACCTCTCCGTTTGTGAGATGATGGCGCTTCCCGGCCAGCCGCACGCATTCGCCCACCACATCCGCCACGTCGACCTCAGTGGGGTTGTCGACCCGGCGAGCGTCTCCGGTCTTGCCGGCCAGCAAGATCTGGTCGATGGTCTGCTGCAGGCGTTCGGAGTCCTCCAGCATGGTCTCGATCAGCTCGCTGCGGCGAACACTGTCGAGCTCGCGCTGCTGGAGGGTCTGCAGATAGAGCTTGATCGAAGCGAGCGGCGTCTTCAGCTCGTGCGTAACGGCATGGATGAACGCGTCATGCTGCTCGCTCTTGCGGATCTCGCGAACCAGGAAGGCCGTATTGAGCGCCAGCCCGCCGATCAACACGACGAAACTCACCGCGCCGACGAGCAACAGCAGGCCAGCGCGCCAATTGACGACGATAAAGCTGATGTTGAGGGCAACCGCAACCGCGATCAGCCCCGCGCCCAGCAACCACACCAGGACGACCGCACGCCGCCGCGTGCCACCAGAGCGGTCCATGCGCACTAGTGTCGCGCCTCTGGTGCGGACTGTCCAGCCGTACGGCTCAGGCGGCCTCGGGCTCGGCTTCGGCCGGAATGGGCTTGTTGGCGATCTGCGCCGCGGTGGGCACCTGGACGTCCCAGGCCAGGCCCAGCGACTGCATCAGCCGGATCTGCAGCCAGCTGAGATCGAGCTCGCGCCAGGTCATGCCGTGACGGGCGGAGGTGGGGTGCGCGTGGTGGTTGTTGTGCCAGCCCTCACCGAACGTGATGAGTGCCACCCAGCCGAGGTTCCGGGAATCATCGGTCGTGTCGAACCGCCGGCTGCCCCAGAGGTGCGTCGCCGAGTTGACCAGCCAGGTGCAGTGCAGGCCGACCACGACGCGCAGGAAGATGCCCCACAGGGCCCAGGGCCACCCGCCAATCGCCAGTAGCGTCAGCCCGAGCACCACCATCGGCACCCAGTGCCAGCGGGTGAGCACGCGATAGAAGCGGTCTTTCATGAGGTCGGGCGCGTACTTGCCCATCACCTCGGTGTTCGAGTGCATCTCTTCCCCGAAGATGGTCCAGAGAATGTGCGACCACCACTTGCCGTCTCGCGGCGTATGCGGGTCGCCCTGCTTGTCCGAGTTCTGGTGATGGATGCGATGCAGTGCGGTCCAGAAGATCGGCCCACCCTCAAGCGTGAGGGTGCCGCAAATGGCTAAGAAATACTCGATCGGCTTGTAGGTCTTGTAGGAGCGATGGGTATGCAGCCGGTGATAGCCCAGGCCGATGCCCCAGCCGATGCAGATCCAGTGCAGCGCGAAGGCGAGGATCACGACGCCCCAGGTGACATTGAAGAGGGCCACTACCGCGAGCACGTGAAACACGATGAGCGCGATCGTGGTCACCCAGCTGATTCGGGTGCGATCGTTGACGACAAGGTCGGTCTGCACGGCAACTCCTCCGGACTCAGCCTACCAACGGCCACGGCCGACCCGATGTAATAGTTCTGTAACAGCGTTCCGGCGGTCGGCCTACAGCGCCGGGTGCGCCAGGTGGTACTCGGTCGCGCCCTGATAGGCATGGGCGAGCCGCAGCAGCTCGGCTTCACCGAACAGCTTGCCGGTCATGCGCAGGCTCGTCGGAGAACCTCGAAAGAACCCGTTCGGCAGGCTCACCTCCGGATGACCCGTGAGATTCGTCAGTCCGAGATCGCTCCCCAGGAACAGATCGAGGTCGCCGAGCGCTTCGTGTAGTTCCTCTATCACCCGCATCCGCAGCCTGTTCGCCTGGAGATACTCGACCGCCGGCACGAAGCGGGACGCTCGAAAGCTGTCCGGCCAGCGGCTCTCTTCCGGAGGCTGACGCATGCCGTCCAGCGCGCCGTCGAGCGTTTCGACGTCAAACGCCGCGGCCGCCTCGGTGCCCAGGATGAAACCGAGCGCCCCACTCGGCAGCTCGGGGAGATCGAACGGCTCGACCGTGATTCCGAGCCCGCGGATCGCCTGGAGCGACGCGCGAGCATTGGAGAGCCGCTGGCGGCGACCCGCCGCAAGATCCGGATTCTGCGGATTCTCGGGGATGTCCTGGTCGAACTCGGCTCGAAGATAGCCGACCTTGAGCTCGCGCAGGTCGCGACCGGCATCCCAGTTGAACGGTACGTCCAGCAGAGAGTTGTCGTGCCCATCCGGTCCGTGGATGGCATCGAGCACCAGCGCGCAATCTTCGGCCCCGCGACACATCGGGCCGATCTTGTCCATGCTCCAGCTGAGCGCCATCGCTCCATGGCGGCTGACGCGACCGAACGTCGGGCGGAGCCCGGTAACTCCGTTGCGCGTGGACGGCGAGATGATCGAACCTCGCGTTTCGGTACCGATCGAGAACCCCACCAGCCCCGCGGCGGTGGCCGCGCCGGGCCCGGCCGATGACCCGCTCGCCCCCTGTCCCGGATTCCAGGGGTTGCGGGCTCTGCCGCCGAACCACCGGTCTCCGGAGGCCAGCGCTCCCATCGACAGCTTCGCGACCAGCACCGCGCCGGCATCGCGCAGCCGCGTGTACACGGTGGCGTCGGTGTCGATCACCTGCTCGCGATACGGCGAGGCGCCCCAGGTGGTACGCGTCCCTCGCACCGCCAGCAGGTCTTTCGCCCCCCAGGGAATGCCATGCAACGGCCCGCGGTAGGTGCCGGCCGCGATCTCTTCGTCGGCGCGACGCGCCTGCTGGCGAGCCAGTTCCTCGGTCACGGTGACCACGCAGCGCAGCATCGGGTCATAACGCCGGAGCCGCTCCAGATAGAGGCGGGTCAGCTCGGTGGAGGTCAGCTGCCGGGTCTCGATCAGCCTGGCGAGGTGGGTCAGGGGCAAAAACGCCAGCGCCTCGTCCGACGTCGGCATCTCCACGGCCATCTCCGACCGGCGCATTGGCCGGCGCTCGGTCGGCAGACGCATGGCGGGCGGCACCGGGTTGAACACCAGCGCCGGCTGGGTGGCGTTGCCGAGCCCCGCCGCCCGGAGGGTCTCGAAGTCGTTGCGATCGGCGCCGGGTCGATTCAGACGCGCCGCGATCGCAGCCAGCTCGCCCTCGGTGAAATCGAGACCAGCGATCCGCTGCGCCGTCTCCAGCATGTCGACGGTCACCAGATCCGCGTCCTGCGCGACGGCCGCCAGCGCACCAGGCATAAAGGGGGAGCTGATCCCCGCCGCCGACAGCCCCACGATGAACCGCCGACGGTTCAGCGCCCGCTTCCTTTCGTCCATAGCCGCCTTAGGGTAGCAGGCTCCCGGTGCGAGAGCCTGCGGGGCGTGGGGCCCCCACTGGCGCCGCGTGAGGTTTGGGGCGAAGCCCCATGGAAGCTTAATGCGGGGCGACGACCTCACCCTGCTGACAGCCCTCACGGATCTGGCCATACTCGCACTCGATCGTGGAATGGCTGATGCCGTGGCGCTCGAGGACGCCACGCACCAGCCCCTTGACCCGCTCGGCCAGCGCCGCGTCCGGCCGCTCGATCACGACGTGGCCTTCGAACGACCGCTGTGATTCGTCAAGCTCCCACACGTGGAGATGATGGACGTCCGAGACCCCATCTACCGCCCGCAGCGCCTCGGCCAGGCTAGGCACGTGCACATCGTGGGGCACGCCAAGGGTCAAGATGCGACTGGCCTGTCTGGTGATGCCGATGCCGTGGTAAATGGCGTAGCCGGCGATCAACAGCGTCGCGATGACGTCGGCCAGGTACCACTGGTAGCGGATGATGAGCACGCCAGCCACGATGACGGCCACGGAACCAAGCGCGTCGGTCAGATTGTGCACGAAGGCGGCTCGCACGTTGAGGCTGCCGCGCGCCATCCTCCACGTGAGCGCGGCCGTGATCAGGTCGACCACCAGGGCCACACCAGCAACGGCGATCACCGTCCATCCGGCGACCGGTGGCGGGTCGATCGCCCTCACCAACGCTTCGTAGATCAGATAGACCCCGACCACGTTGAGGGTGGTGGCGTTGATCAGCGCTCCAACCAGCTCGGCTCGCCGATAGCCGAACGTCTGAGCGCTATCGGCCGGACGTCGGCCGATGCGACGCGCCACCCATGCGATGAGGAGCGCCGCCGCATCGCCCAGATTGTGGAGCGCATCGGCGACCAAAGACAGGCTTCCGGACAGCACGCCACCCACCACCTGCGCGACGGTGAGGAGCGTGTTCACGCCGACGGCCCACAACAGCCGCCGGTCTCCCCCGGTCCCTTCACCGGAGACTCCGTGGTCGTGGTGATGATGGTGATGGTGCACCATGCTCACCCCACGCGCGGTTTCATCCCACCCCGAAGCACGCCGGCCGCCGTCGCACCGAAATGGTCGACGAAACAGTCGGCAATCGGCCGACTGTTGGCCATCGACAGCCAGATCCGCAGGAGATGGCGTCTGGTTTCTGGCGCACCCTGGTCGGTGAACGCGCTCCGGCGATGAAACGTGATCCAGTTGTTGAGCAGCAGGATGTCGCCGGCGCCGAGCCGGAACCGCACATGCAGCGCCGGGTCCTCGGCCAGCGTCTCGAGCGCATCGAGCGCCTCGCGCTGTCGCGCGGTGAGACTCGGCGCCTCGGGCGCCCGGTCAGCCCGGTCGATGAGGACTCGCAGGAAGTGCGCGCCGAACTGGCCGTCACGCTCCGAGAATACCGGCAGCTCACAGAATGGCAGGGCGTTCCCGTGGTCCACCGTGTGACGCACATACGGGAACGGCTCACACAGGACCTCGAGCACGCCCGGCTGCTCGCGACGCAACGCTTCATAGAGCGCCACCGAGCTCACGACGTAGTTCTCGCCGCCGGTCTCGGCCGCACGGAGACAACAGAACGCGATGACGTCACACCGGTCGGTGTGAAAACTGAGGCGAGCGCGCGAGGCCGGACCACGGTAGCGTGGATCGTCGGGCGCGTAGCCGTGGTCCCGGACATGGAAGACCCGCTCCCCGGACGCGCTCTGGGACAGCGGCGTGCCAAGGTGGTTCGCCATCGCCCAGAACGCGCGGGTGCTGATCTCCTCTCCCCAGCGCGCCACCGGAAGACCGCGCAGTAGCACGGCGCCGGCGCCGTGCTCCAACTCGGTTTGCAGTGCGGAGATCAGGGGCCCGAGCGTCGGAAGCGGGAACGCCTCCGAGCCCTGGTCGGCCCAGCGCTCGGGATCCGCTCGCGTCGCGACCGCCTCGAGCGGGTCGAGGTCCGCGGCGACCAGCTGACGCCCCCAGTCGGTGCGGTCGAACAGTTCCGGCCCGCGCCAATGGCCCGGCGTTCCATCGAGAGAGAGCGCACGCACGCCGTATCGGGACGAAGTGCTCAGCGCATCGGCTCGAGCCGAAGCAGCGTCGCGTCGTCCTCCTCAGTCAACACGTAGAGCAGTCCATCCGGCCCCTGCTTGACGTCGCGGATCCGTTGACGCAGTTCGGTCAAGAGCCACTCACGAGCCAGTTCCTCACCGTTCTCATTGAAGACGATCCGCTCGATGTGGCCGGTACGACCGATACGGCCGGTCATCATCGACCCGACGAAGAGATTGCCCTGCCACTCCGGGAAACGGTCGCCGGTATAGAACGCCAGGCCCGAGGGCGCAATCGAGGGCACCCAGAAGACGAGCGGCTCGACCATCCCGTCGGCCCAGAAGCGACCGGTGACCCGCTCGCCCGTATACTGCCGTCCGTAGGACACCACGGGCCAGCCGTAGTTCCCTCCCGGCTGGATGACGTTCAACTCGTCGCCGCCCTGCACCGCGTGCTCGGTCGCCAGCGGCGTGGCCGTCGCCGGATGGAAGGCCAACCCCTGCTGATTGCGGTGACCGAGCGAGAAGATCTCGGGCTTGTAGCCGTCCCGCCCAACGAACGGATTGTCGGGCGGCACGGAGCCGTCGTCACGCAGGCGCAGAATCTTGCCGGCGTGGCTGCTCGGGTCCTGAGCCCGGGACTCATCCGGATTGGTCCCGAACGCACCGCCGACCGTCATGTACAACAAGCCGTCCGGAGCGAAGGCAATCCGCGCCGCGGCGGTCGACCCGCCCCACGGCTCGGCGACGAAGACGTCCTCGACCTCGCGAAGCGCCATCCCGTCGAGTCGGCCCCGGACAAGCGCCACCGTGCCTTCGCGCTCGGTCACCGGCCGGGTATAGGAGAGATACACCAGCCGGTTCTCGGCGAAGTCGGGATGCAGCGCGACATCCATCAACCCGGCCAATCCCTGCGACAGGACGGTCGGCACACCCGATACCGGCTCGGGATCCAGTACGCCGTCTCGAAGCATCCGCAAACGGCCGGCCCGCTCCGTGATCAGCATGTCCCCATCCGGGAGGAACGCCATTCCCCAGGGGTGGGACAGATCGCGGGCCACGGTCACGACGCGCACCCCGGCGATCTCATGCGTGTTGATCATCGTCGCGTCGGGCACCGGGTCGCGGGGCAAACCGGGTGGCCGGTCGTCGTCCCGCTGGCGCTGCTGGGCGACGAGGGCGGTCGCCAGAGCCAGGGAGGCCACCACCACCATCCAGAAGACGGGTCGGCGCGACGTCACTCGAGTACGACTCATGCCCACCTCCTTCGAGTGTCCCGAATCCAGTCGTGAACGTGCGGGCTGCCCCCATTCTACAGAACTCGACCCACGCCCGGGACAGTAGGATCGAGGGGTCGTGGACAGCTGGCTCGTCGTCCTGCCTCCGACTCTGGCGATCGGTCTCGCCATCGCCACCCGTCGCGCCCTCGGCGCCCTGCTGGCGGGGGTGTGGGCCGGCTGGGTCATCGCCACCGGGGAACTGGCCGGCGGCACCGTCACGGCGGTGGGTCAACTCGTTGCGGTGTTCAGCGACCCGGGGCAGACCCGCGTGGTCCTCTTTACCCTGCTCATGGGCACCTTTCTCACGATTGTCGACCGGGGCGGCGGCATCTCGGGGTTCCTCGCCTGGCTCGAGCGATGGCCCTGGACGGGTACTCGACGCGGCGCCGAGTTGCTCGCGGCCGGGCTAGGCCTGGGCGTCTTCGTGGAGTCCACCATCACGTGTCTGGTCGTCGGGTCGGTGGGCCGTCCGATGTTCGACCGACTGGGCATCGCCCGAGAGAAGCTGGCCTACATCTGTGACTCCACCTCGGCGCCGGTCTGCATGCTGATTCCGTTCAACAGCTGGGGCGCCCTCATTCTCGGTCTGCTCGCGGCCCAGTCCGTCCCGGGCACTCAGCCGATGGCGCTCTTTTTGGCTGCCGTCCCGTTGAACTTCTACGCTCTGCTCACCCTGCTCCTGGTCTTCACGGTGGCGGTAACCGGGCGAGACCTGGGCCCCATGCGACGCGCGGCGGCACGCGACGCGGATGGCCGGGTGACGACGGCGACGGCCAGCGACGATGCGCGCGCCTCGGGTCAGACGCCCACCCCGGGCCCGGCACGCCTTCTGGTCTTGCCGCTCATCACCATGGTCGCGACGGTGTTCGCCGGACTCGCCATGACCGGACGGGCTGGCGTCCAGGCGGCGCAGGTGGCCGACCCGCGGCTGGTCGATTACCTGAACGCCGCCTCCGGTTCCACCGCCGTGCTGTGGGGTGTCATGGTCGCGCTGGCCTTGGCAGGGATCCTCGCCGCGACCGCGAACAGGACACCGGGGCTGGTCGCCCTGGCATTCGAAGGCGCCGGATCCATGCTTCCGATCGCCTCGCTACTGGTGCTGGCGTTCGCCATCGGCGATGTGTGCGAGATCCTCGGCACCGGTGAGTTCCTGGCCGCACAGGTGGCGCCTCATCTCACGACGGGGGGGGCGGCGCCGGTGGTCTTCCTGACGGCCGGGGTCATCGCCTTCTCCACCGGCACGAGCTGGGGCACCTTCGCCATCATGATCCCGCTGGCGGTGCCGCTCGCTCTGACGATGACGGCGAGCGGCGACGCGGTCTCGGTACCGCTGCTGGTAGGCGCCGTGCTGGGCGGCGGGGTGTTCGGCGACCACTGCTCTCCTATCAGCGACACCTCGCTCATCTCGTCGATGGCGGCCGGGTGCGACCACATCGACCACGTTCGCACGCAACTCCCCTACGCGCTGCTGGCAGCGGGGGGAACCGTAGCCCTGTATCTGGTGGTGGGACGGATGGGGAGCGCCTAGCTAGAGATCGCGCCGATCACGTAGCCCCCGGAACGTTCGTCGAGGTCGAGCTCGATCTGCCCGCGGCTCTGAGCCTCTTCGAGCAGCTCATTGAACGAACCGAACCCGTACGACCCTTCGCTGAAACCGGGTCGGCGGCGCTTCAGCGTCTGCTTGATCATCGAGCCCCACAGCTTGGCCCGATCACCACGTTCCGCATAGAGCCCCTCGGCCGTCTGGATGACCAGGTCGATCGCCTCCTGCGCCCGGTCTTCCGCCTGGGGGGTCTCGGTCGAGGGCGTCTTCTTCTCGCTCTTCGTCTTCCCGCGTCCGCGTCCCCGTTGCCGACGACGCACCGGTTGACGCTCGGCGACGAGATCGTCGTAGAAGATGAACTCATCGCAGTTACTGACGAGCAGATCAGATGTCGACTGCTTGACGCCGACGCCGATCACGGACTTGGCGTTCTCCCGGAGCTTGCTGACCAGCGGGGAGAAATCGGAGTCACCCGACACGATGACGAACGTGTCGATGTGCTCTTTGGTGTAACAGAGGTCGAGCGCATCGACGACCATCCGGATGTCGGCCGAGTTCTTGCCCGACTGACGCGCGTGCGGAATCTCGATCAGCTCGAAGGCCGCCTCGTGCATCGTCTTCTTGAACTGCTTGTAGCGCTCCCAGTCGCAATAGGCCTTCTTGGCCACGATACTCCCTTTGAGCAAGAGCCGCTCGACCACCGGCCCGATGTCGAAGCTCGTCAGCTTGGCATCGCGAACACCGAGCGCGATGTTCTCGAAGTCGCAGAACACAGCGAGGTTTCCGTCACCATTCATCAAGTCGTCTCCCGGTCCGGAGTGCGCGCGGCGGCTCCCGCATCACGCAGCGGCCAGCCGCGCCTGCAGGCGGCTCACGACCTCGGTGGTGAAGTCGGTGGTACCCAGTTGCCCCCCGATGTCAGCGGTGCTGACGCCCTCGGCGATACAGGCGAGCAGCGACAGACGGAGCGCGTGTCCGAGGTCATAGCGGTCGACGTGGTCCAGCAGCATGCCAAACGCCAGCAGAGCGGCCGAAGGGTTGCATTTACCTTGTCCCGCGATGTCCGGCGCCGTCCCACCGGCCGGGTCGAACATCGCCACCCGCGGTCGACCGTCCTCCTCGAAGCTGTAGGAGCCGCTGGCGCCGATGCCTAGGCTGCCCACGAGCCCGCACGCCATGTCGGAGAGGAAGTCTCCGTATTCGTTCAGGCACAACACGATGCCGAAATCACTCGGCTTCAGGATGATCTTGGCCAGCAGCGCATCGAACAACTCGACTCGGTGCTCGATGTCGGGATGTCCCTGCCCCACCTCTCGAGCGACCTCTTCGAAGAACCCGTCGGTCACCCGCTGAATGGTGTGCTTGGACGAGGAGGTTACCGAGAGTTCCTTCTTGCGCGCCAGCTCGAAGGCAAAACGCGCCGCCTGTTCACAGGGGATGCGTTCCACGATCCGGAGCGAGACCGCGGCGTCGCGGCCAATGCGGCGTCCCGGGTCTTCGTAGGTCCCCCCGGTGGCCACCCGCACGATATGGAGGAAGACCTCCTCTTTGAAGTTGGACTTGATGCCGTCGATCGAGATCACCGGACGGTGGATGACGCTGAACTCCAGACGCCGGCGCAACACGGCGTTGGGCGACTCCGTCTCGGTGACCGTCGGATACTTGAGCGCGAGTCGTGAGCCGCTCATCCTGGCCACGGCCTCATCGAACAACTCGGATCCGCGCGTGCGGCGACTCTCGAGAGACAGATCCACCGGCACGAACTTCAGATCCAGTGGCAGCACGTCGGCCACCGCGTGCACGCTCTCCCTGAGCTCGGGTCCAATTCCGTCTCCGAGCAACTCCGTTATCTCCAGCGACGCCATCAGGATTCCATCCGAGACACAAGGGGGCAGGTTCCCGTCGACAGTGCGACCGGGACGCGTGCAGGCAGGATATCAGAAGGCCGGGTGGGCGAGGCGCTACTGGACCGGCTCGGTCCCGGGCGGGACGCCGAACTGCGTCACCGGGACCGGCACCCTCGCGCTGTAGATCGTTCCGCCCTGATCGGTCCCGAAATAACGGAACCCGTCGTTGGCTTGCGCCGCGCTGGCGAAGTAGGACGCCACCACCGCGCCCTGGGGAGCGCCGTTGCACGAGGGAGGCGCGCCGTCAGCCGTAGCACTGGGCGTCAAGGTCATATGGTAGGTGCTCTTGAATGCCGGGTCCGAACCAAGATCCGGTCCGACGAACGTTGGGCTGTCGCCGGCGCTGGGTGGCGTCGCCAGCAACGTGAGTGTCGGCACATAGAAGCCGGCCCCGCAACTGGCGGCGAACGCCGACTGTGCGCTGCTGATCGCCCGCAACGAAGCGATTGCGGATGCCTCGTTCCCGGACATTCGGACACGGAGCAGACCGGGAAGCGCGATGGTCGAGATGACACCGACCAGGCCGACGGCTCCCAGAAGTTCGATGAGTGAGAATCCAGACTGGCTGCGTCGACGAGACGAAAGACGTGTGGAGAGGCTGAGGATCGACATGGGCCGGAACGGAAAATCGAAAATCTCATACCGAGATTCCGTCAGCCAATTTTCGCCAATGAAACCCGGCCTCATCCGGTCAGATCGGCACCGAAAATCACCTTCAGATGCACCATTGTGTCATTCCAAATACCAATATCGGACTTTTTCGGCCAGCCCCAGACACAGAAAAAGGCGGACACCGCTCGCCCGGTGTCCGCCCTTCAGCTGCGTGCCGACGTGCCTCAGTGGCTGTCGCCGCTCGGGAGCTTGAGCGCGGCGAGCCCGCCCTGCATCATCCCGGCCATCCCCACCTGCACGACGATGTACTGCTCGCCTTCATGCATGTAGGTCATCATGCCGTACTGTCCCGGCGCGGGGAGATCGACCGTACCGACGAGCTCGCCAGTCAGCTTGTCGCGCGCATCCAGCACCGCGGGACCGCTCATGCCACGGGTGGTCAGCAACAGGTCGCCAGACACCATCGACACCGCGCGCCGCCCTCCCCCAACATTACTGAGGTCGACGCCCTGCAACGCCGGATGACGCTTCATCCGCTCGGAGGCCTCACCCACCGGGGCCCAGAACACGTGCTCGCCCGTGTCCATGTCGATGGCCGTGATCCGGTTGTAGGGTGCCTTGAAGATGGGGAGACCCTGCGGACCGCCCCAACCGATGCCCGGGCCGCCCGCAACCCACTCGGCGATCGTGGTCCCGGTCGTCCAGCAATCCCCCTCCGACGAGGTGCACGAGTGGGTCTCGTCATCGACCGGCTCGCCCCGCTGCACCGTCCGCCCCGAACAACCCGGGCCTGACGGCTGATACAGGTAGCCGGTCGTGGGGTCGAATGACGCCGGATTGGTGATGTTCAGACCACCCGAGCAGCCGACCCAGCCCCGGACCGGTTCGGTGTGCCCCTCGGGCAACGGCGGCATGTAGGGACCGCCGATCCGGTAGTTGCTCATGATCTCGAGCGCTTCATCCTTCAGCTCGGGTGTGAAGTCGATGACGTTGTCCTCGGTCAGCAGCAGCGGCTCGAGCGGCGCCGGCCGGGTCGGGAACGGCTGGGTGGGCGACAGCTGCTCACCCGGCACGATCGACTGCGGCACTTCCCGCTCCTCGATCGGCCAGACCGGCTCACCGGTCACCCGATCGAAGGCGAAGGTCAGGCCCTGCTTGGTGGTCTGGATGACCATCGGCACGTCCCGACCGTCTACCGTCGCGTCATACAGGATCGGAACGTTCGGCAGGTCGTAGTTCCAGATCGGATGGTGCACGGTCTGGAAGTGCCAGAGTCGCTCGCCGGTTTCGACATCGAGCGCAATGATGCTCGTGCCGAATAAGTTGTCACCGGGCCTGAACCCGCCGTAGTAGTCGATGGTCGGCGCGTTGGTCGGGATGTAGACGATGCCCCGCTCCATGTCGGCCGCCAGCGGCGCCCAGGACGAGACGTCGCCGGTCCACTGCCAGGCGTCGTTCTCCCACGTGTCGAAGCCAAATTCACTCTCCGACTGCGGAATCACATTGAACTTCCACTGGTGCTCTCCGGTCCGCTTGTTGTAGGCCAGGATGTGACCCGGCACGTTCTCGAGACGCGTCTGGCTGTAGCCCTGCTCGTGTGAGTTGCCGATCACGACCGTGTCGTTCACGACGATCGGCGGCGATGAGCTCGTGATGTAGCCAACGACCGGGTCGAGCCCTGTGTTGGGATCCCATGGATAACCAAGGTCGGCCAGCAGGTCGACCACGCCGGTCTCGGGAAATCCGTCGAGCGGAATCTGCCCCCCGAAGCCCTCGAGATGCTCGCCGGTCTTCCCATCGATGGCATGCAGGAAGAAGGCGGGTGTGATGACGTAGATCACCAAGCGTCCGTCGACGTAGCTGTGCCCGACGCCCTTGCCGTAGGCGGCCCGCATCGACTGTTCCCAGCGCACGGTGTGCGGCTCACGATAGCTCCAGAGCTGCTCACCCGACGCTGGTTCCATCGCCACGATGGTCCGACGGTATCCGGCCACCGTATAGAGGATGCCGTCGATGTAGCTCGGCGTGGACTTGAAGGTGTAGTTCGCGTGGGGGCTAAAGTTGTCTCCTCGGAAGACCCATGCCGTTTCCAGGTCGCCGAAGTTGTCGGCCGTGATCTGGTCGGCCGGCGAGTATCTCGTGCCTCCGGCATCCGCGCTCTGATAGCGCCACTCGCCGTTCTCGGTGCCTGGCTGCTGCGCCAAGACCAACGGCGTCACCAACACCATGGCCAGCGCGACGAGCAGGCCCGTCTGCCACCGACGTTGCACGTTCGATGTCATCTTGATCCCCTCCGGTGACGTCCGCCGCCGAGCCCACACCACGGACCAAATCAGCGTGACCGCACCCGACACATACCCGTGTACGCCTGATTATGGCTCCCGCACTGTGCGTGTCAAGACGGACTGGCGGTGGCGTCGCCTTCGGACGCGGCATCGTCCAGGGGCGGCGACGCGCTCTGTTCAGCCGCCGGGAGCCAGACGGTAAAGGTCGCACCCGCTCCCGGGCGACTCGACACGGCCACCGCCCCGCCGGCCTGGGTCACCACACTTACCGTCGCGAGACTACGACGGTCGTGTCTTCTTGGCGATCGCCTGGCCGACTGAGGCCGCAGCCGCGTGGAGGGTGTCGTCGTACAGATGAGCGTAGCGTGCGGTCGTACTGGGCTGGCGGTGGCCGAGCAGCGCCCCGATGACCGTGAGCGGATGGCCGCTGCTCACCAACTCGCTCGCGAAGGAGTGCCGGAGGTCATGCAGGCGGACGTCCGGGATCTGCGCTCGCTCCCGAATGGCTCGCCACGCCTTGCTCGGCTGGCACCGGTGTCCAGTGGTGCTGCGGTCACGACTGGCCGGGAACACGAAGGGGGATCCCGACTCGTGCGGCCAGTCGCGGAGGAGTTCTACGGCCGAGGCGTTCAGAAAGATCGTTTTCGCGCCGGTCTTGGAGTCAGCGAGATGGACCTTGCCGGCCTCAAGGTCGATCTCGTCCCAACGGAGTGACGTGATCTCCCCGATACGCGCTCCGGTATACATCGCCAGCAGGATCATGGTGCGTTGCGGCGGCTCTAGGGTGCCTTCCGCCTCCAACTTATCCATTGCCCGATAGATTGCCTCCCGCTCATCGGTGGTGAGATAGCGTGTCCGCGGACGCTGAGGGACGCGCGTCACGTCGTGGCAGGGGTTGGAGTGTCTCGGGCGGTACGCGGGCCGGCCGTCCAGTCGCGGGCGCTCGGCCCAGCGCATCAGGCTCGAGATAGCTGCCAGCGTTTGGTTCGCCTGCATGGGGGTGGCCTCACGCAGGTCTCGATGCAGTTGCTCCATGTCGACTGCGGTGATGTCAGCGATACGTCGGCTGCCGTACTTGGCGCAGAAGTGGTGTTCAAGGGCGGCCCGGTAACTTCGGACCGTGTTCCGGCTCAGTGCCCCCCGGTCGGCGCGCCATGTGCGCTGCTGGATAGCTTCGAGAAACTCGGAGACGGCCTTCCGTACCGTGGGGGCTTCGCGTTGGGCATCTCGGCCGACGAGTGGGTCTTGCCCCTTCGCTACGTCGCCCAGGATCGCTCGGGCCTGGGCGCGAGCGTCGGCCAACGTAAGCGCCGTGGCCGGCCCCAGGCTCACAACCCGTTGCACGCCATCCCGTCCCGGGGGGTGCCGATACTTCACAACATACGTCTTTCTTCCCGCCGTACTGACTCGCACCCCGAATCCAGGGCGAGTAGGATCCCACTCCACATAGCGCTTCTGCCTGGGCTGTAGTCTCGTGACGGCTGTCTGGGTCAGCGTCGGCACGGGGTCCCCCGCGTGTGGTCACCTCGGAATGTGGCCATGTTGGTTACCACATGGCTACCACATTGATGGTCATTGATGGGGTTCTGTGCGTGTAAGAATATCACTAATTATGCATTTTTAACTTATATATTGATTCATATCGCGGTCTTGCTGAATAGAGCGAAGTGTATTTTGATTATAGCTGTGAATCGAGCTACACTGCGCCGGTGATGCTCCATCGACCCACCAGCTACGGTGTGACCACCCTGCTCCCCCTGTTCCTGCTCGTCTCGGCCCTCTCCGAGGCACCCGCCTCGGCGCAGGAAAGACGGATCATGAGTCCGGCCGGCCGCTCCGCCACGCAGATCGGTGGCAGCTACTTCGACCCGGTTCGTGGCTTCGTCAACGACAAGTGGCTCGAGGTGCGCTATGGGCGCCCCTTGACCCGAGGCCGAGACATCTTCGGGCTGGATGACTATCGTGAGGCGCTGAACGACGGGGCCGAGGTCTGGCGAGCCGGCGCGAATCACACGACGCAGTTCATCACCGATGTGCCGCTCTTGCTGGGCGACACCAGACTTGAATCGGGCACCTATACCCTATTCATCGACCTGGCCGCCTCCCCCTGGGAGCTCATCATCTCGTCCTGGCCGGCCCAGACCACCTACGACGAGGGGAATCTGGACGCGTTGTGGGGCGCCTACGGCTATACCGACGAGCGGGACCTACTCCGGATGCCGATGGAGGTCGAGACCCCGCCATGGACGTTCGACCAGCTGTCCTGGCAGTTTCTCGACGTGACCGAGACCGGGGGACGCCTGGCGATGTTCTGGGACGACACGATGGCCTCGGTTCCTTTCTCCCTCGCCGAGTAGGCCAAGGACGCCGACGATGAGTTTCCAGGGCTATAGTCCGGACGGGCTTCGTCTGCTCTCCGAGATCGGCGCCCACGACGGCGCCTGGTTCGACCGGCATCGGGACCGCTACCAGGCCGAGATCGTCGTCCCGACCAAGCAACTGGTCAACGCGCTGGGCGACGCACTGGCTCGCGACCTGTCACCCGACATCGTCGCCCAGCCGCGAACCAATGGCTCCATTGCGCCGATCAACAACGACGTCCGTTTCGCCCGGGACAAGCCGCCGTACAAGGATCACGTGCTGCTCCGCTTCTGGGAGGGCGCCGACCCTCCTCGTCCGCGTGAGCGAAGCGAGCATCGGGTTTGCCACCGGATCGACGTTCACCTCCCTCGACCGGTGGCGACAGCTGATCGACGACGAGAAGACGGGCGCGGCGCTGGCAGCCGCGCTCGGCCGACTGTCGCGTGGGCGGAAACTCGACGTGGTGGGGCAGGCCCTCAAGCGGGTGCCAGCGCCGTTCGACGCGACCCACCCTCGCGCCGATCTGATGCGGCACAAAGCGTTGCAGGCCAGGTGGCGGGATGAGAACGTCCGGCGTCGGCGCGCCCGGCAGTGCGGCGAATGCGCTTGTCGCGATCAGCGTATGGCGGGTGCCGCCGGTCGGCGGGTCCGCGAGAAAGGTAAAGCGACCGGTTTCTCGCCCCGCGACATCGAAGAACGCGAGCTGTGCCCGAGCATGGGTGTCGCCCGGCTGCGGCCCCCAGCTGTTCTGACCATCCGACAACTGTCGCACGACCAGAAACTGAACCCTGGCGTCGCCGTTGGCGCCGGCCATCACCTCCGTCAGCTCGACGCCGATGGGGGCGGCACGCAGCACGGCCAGAGCGCCACAGGCGCTCAACGTGACGACGAGACTCAGCCGGGGAACAGAGCGACGAAACGGACCGAACAAATGCTCACCCTCTGGGGAGGCGGCAGGCTCCCCAGAGGGTGAGACATGTCACAGACGAACGCAAGCTACCAGGGCATCTGCCGGTCAGTGTGGCGACGTCCGATGTGAGCAACCTCCGCGCCGGGGTTCGAGCCGATGCGGACGCCCTCGTCGATCATCTCGACGATGTTCTCGGCGTTCATGCCGTTGAGGAACGGAATGCCGGCCGCCTTGGTGGCAGCGAAGACCCGAGCCCGGGCGTCCTGCAGCACCTGCGGCGTCACGCTCCCGCCTCGGCTCACGTTGTAGGACAGACTCATGTCGCCGGGTCCCCACTCGGCGAAGCCGATGCCGGGCACCGCCACGCTCGCCTCGGCGTTCTCAAGAGCATGACGATTCTCGATCTTCAGGCCCAGCAGGATCTCGCCGTCAGGGTTGTAGGGCCAGACGTCCGCCATCCGCTGGTACTCGGTGTTCGACACGCCCCAGATCCGGGCAGCGAACCCCTGACCGCCGTTCCCGCGCAGCCCCTCGCCAATGCCCTCTGCCGTCGGCGCATGCGGATAGCGCGCGGCCTGCACCATGATCTTGGCCACTTCGGGCGAGTTGGCGTGCGCCAGCAAGACCCCGTGGACGCCAGACCCGAGCAGGTGCTCGACCATCCAGTAGTTACCCCACATCACCGTCTCGTTGATGCCACCAAAAGGCAGCACGGCGATCACTGTCGGGGTACGGTGGCCGCTTTTGGTCGGCCCGCCATCGACCAATCCCTGCATGAAGCCCCGGAGATCGCTCATGTCGAACGGGCTGTGCTCGAGGTTGTAGGTGATGTAGTCGGCCCAGGTCTGGGCCAGCGCCTTGCCTTCCTCGTAGCCGCCGCCGTTGACCTGCGTGTAGTAGATCGGCTGGTCGGCCTCGAGAAGCTCGATCGCCTTGTTGGTCCGCTTGGGCTCGTAGCCGTCGACGCCGTTGCTTCCCTCCTGCCCGCCGACGGTCGCCACGCCAAGGCCCACGACTCCGGCTAGCAGCACGAGTACCAGCTTGCTTCGCATCTTCTCCTCCATCCCATCTGGTTGGGACCGCACATCAGCTCGTCCGGGAGGTCGCTGTCAGAAACTGGAATGATTATACGCAACCGAAAATCGCAGACCCGGTCACATCGACAGGACCGCCATCACCGAAGCCGGCAAGCGGCAGGTCGGGTGGCCGAGGAGCAACCAGATGGACAACGGTCAGTTCTATTCGGCCCTCGGGGTGAACTGGGTCTTCGGCTTCATCGCCGTTATCCTGGTGGCCTGGCATCTGCGCCAGAAACGCCGCCTGGAACGGCTCCAGATCGTTCACGAAGAAAGGATGAAGGCGATGGAGAAAGGGATACCGCTCCCTGAGTTCCCGGACCTCGACGACAACGAAACCCGCCGGCGCATGGGCGAGTCGCTGGCAGCCAGCATGGCACCGCGCGACTGGCACCCGCGATGGCCGCTCGGGGTCGGGGCCCTGCTGATCATGGGGGGATTGGGCACCTCGGTCGCGATGCGCCTGTCGGCGTGGGACTACCACCAGGAGTTGTGGTCTTTCGGGCTGATCGGCGTCTTCGTCGGACTCGGCTTCTTCCTCTTCTACGGGCTGACCCGCGGCGGCACGAGCGACGCCTAGTGGCCGAAGGGTCCTGATGGACGATCGAGCGCTGGTCGAGGCGTTCCGTCTCGACAAAGACGAGTCCACCTTCCGGACCCTCGTCGAGCGCCATCAGCAGCCGACGTTTCGCCTGATCCTCTCGATCGTGGGCCCTGCCCATGCGGGCGCCGCCGAGGAGCTGACCCAGGAGGTCTTCCTGACGGTCTTCCGGACCCTTCACCGTTTCCGGGGCGAGGCCAAGTTCAGCACCTGGCTCTATCGCGTCGCCTACAACCAGGCGCTCGACTATCGGGCACGGGCCCATGTCGCGCGCCCTCACCATGGAGACGAGGTGCTCGCCATGACACCCACCGACCGTCCCCAAGACAACCCGTTCGAAGCCGCCCAGACGGGCTGGACCCGCGAAGCGGTCGCCCGCGGCCTCGACCAGCTCCCAGACCTCTACCGATCGGTGCTGCATCAGCACTACTAGCTCGGCCAGAGCATTGCCGAGATCAGCGCGTCGCTGGGGGCGCCGCCCGGCACCGTCAAGTCCTACCTCCATCGTGCCCGCGGGCGGCTCCATCGCCTGCTCGCCAGCAAGGGGATCTCGCATGTCTGACGGACCCACCCGCTGCTCGGCATTTGACGACTGGCTGCTCGACGCCGCCACGTCCCTGCCGGACGAGTGGGCCGACCATGTGCGCGGCTGTGATGGATGACGGAGCCAGTGGGAAGCGCACCAGGCGCTGGCGATGGCGTTCTCCAGCAAAGCGGTTCCCGAGCTCACGCCCAGATTCGACCAGCGTCTCGTTCGAACGCTCGAGGCAGACCGGCCTGCCAGTCAGCCGCTCCGGGGCTGACGCTCGGTCGCGATGTGGGCCTATCTGCTCGTGAGGCTGGCGGGGTTCTGGTGGCTGCTTCCGCCCGGGAACCTACCGACGTTCCGGCCATCGAGCGGGCTGGTCGCCGGCGCGCTGCTCGTCGCCGTGCCACTCAGTCTGTCGGCGGCGGTTGCGCTCTCGAAGTGGCTCCCGACCCGACGCACTGCGCTGGAGCGTTCGCTCCCCTGACCCGCGCGCTACCGTCGCTGGCGCTCGTACTCCTCGCGCAACTCGTCCGAGAGCGGATAGACATCACGAAACCGATGCATCCGCGACCGCAACAGCTCGCGCTGGTGTTCTTCGAGCCCATCCCGTCCGCTCGCCACCTCGAGCACCTGCGGCACGAGCGACTCAGGAAAGAACAGGGCGCCGCTGTCGTCGGCCACGACCACGTCTCCGGGCAGCACCGTGGCTCGACCGATCCGGACGGGCGCGTTCCACTCCACGCCAAGCCAGCTGGTGGTGTGCACATCGAAGAAGCGGGCAAACACCGGGAAGTCGGCGAACATCCCGTCCTGGAGCTCGATCAGATCGCGGCTGCCCCCATCGATGATCACGCCGCGAACACCCCTGAGCTTGATCCCGAGCGCGCCCATCGCGCCGAACAGGTTGTGGCCGTCGCTCCCCCCCAGCTCCGCCACCACGATGTCGCCAGGCTGCGCCTCTTCAGCCGCTCGCGCGTAGTAGCGCCGGTCCCAATCGCCCTCGGCCGCCAGCGTGTCGATCGCCTCCACCAGGTCCGGTCGGGGAGGCAGGAACCGCATGGTGAGCGCCCGCCCGGCGATTCTCGTCCCCGGCTGGGTGCTCGTGAAGCCGCGCACGTAGTTCACCCGATACTCGCCGAGCGTGCTCCAAATCGACTCGAGCGGCAGGTCGGCCAGCTGGTCGAGCTGGTCGTCGGTCACGGTGCTCTCCGGACGACCGAGGATATCCATGATGGGAGAGAACGTGGTCCGGTTCGCGCGCAGGCCGTCCGGCGCCGGCACGTCCGCGGGAGGCTGGGCCACGGCCAGGGCCGCGAGCGAGAGCCCACTCGCGAACATCATCGTCATCACTCGCATCGTGCTCCTCCTCATCGGGCTCCGTGCAGCGCCAGCAAGCGGGCCCGCTCGGTCTGGGTCAACGGCAGGAAGCCGGTGTCGTCGATCTCGGCGGTCAGGGGCTGGCACGGGCCACACATCAATGTGTGCGCCTCTTCGTTGTGACTCAGGCCCAGCGCGTGGCCGAGCTCGTGGGCCACGACATGACTCGACACCATCGGATCCGACCGATACGGCCCGCGCACTCTTCGGACCACGATGAGGTGTCGCACCGGCTCGGTCCGAGGCAGGGGCCAAGCGTAGGACATGATGTCCTGACTCGAGAGCAGAAGGACAATGTCGCCCTCCAGACGGCCGAATGCGTCTGGCGGATCGGGCTCGAACCCTCCGGTCGGCAGTTGCTGGATCGCCCGCGTGGCCACCTGCCGCGCATACGTCTCGAGACTCCTGGCGAGCGGATCCGCGACACGCACCTCTGGCGCTCCGATGCGCAGCGTCAGCCCCAACTCGGCCAGTCGGTCGTTCCAGAAGCCGATCGCCTGCTCGACCGGCGCCAGCCGATCGTCGTCGGCGGCCGCCACCAGCACGACCATGGCACGCTCCTGGGCCGAGAGCGGAGCCGCGGCGACGACCGAGACGAGCAGCGGGACGAGCAGGATCCGCACGACGGGCCGAGCCTATCACCAGGCTGGGCCCACGCCCTATGACGGGCCAGCTCCGCCGCGGGCCGCGAGGAACGCGTCGACAGCGTCGATGAGCGGCGGGCCGTCGGTCAACGCCGGATCATTGTGGTCGAGGCCCGACAGCATCACGAGTTCCTTGGGTCCCGTCAGACGCTCGAAGAGCCGGCGGCTCTGCGCGGCCGGCACGACACGATCGCGGTCTCCGGCGAGCACCAGCGTCGGCACCGTCAGTGCATCAGCCAGATCGATGGACGCGAAATGGTCCTCGAGCAACCACCCGACAGGCAAGAAGGGGTAGTGGGCGCCTCCAACCTCCACCAGTGACGTGAAGGGCGACCGCAGCACCAGGGCCGCGGGCGGGTGAGCGGCCGCCAGTTCCACCGCCACCCCTGACCCAAGCGACTCGCCGAAGTAGGCCAGGCGATCACGCTCGACGTCGTCCCGGCCCACCAGGTGCGCCAGCGCGGCCCGCGCGTCCTCCCTCAGGCCCCCCTCGGTCGGGCGCCCCGGATTCCCTCCAAAGCCCCGGTAGTCGAGCAACAGCACCTGGTAGCCGCGCGCTCGAAGCGCCTCGGCCAGGCCGGCCCGATGCGACCGGTTGCCGGCGTTGCCGTTGAACACCAGGACGGTCCAGGTCGCCTCGCCCGCGGGCTGGGTAAAGAACCATCCGTGCAGCGTGAGTCCGTCGGCGGTCGAGAGCCGCACCGACTCCACACCGGACAAGCCGAGCCGCTCGGGTGACGGCACATCATCGAACGGAAAGTAGATGAGTGAGCGCTGGAAGACCCAGGCCAGCAGGAGCATCGCTCCCACGAACAGCCCGAGGGTGACCAGCGTCCCCATGAGCGCGAGGACCGGCCGCCGGCTCACGGCAACAGGCCGAGCACCACGTCCCGCACAGTCGCCCATTCGTCTGCGTCGGGCGCGACCACTTCGAAGTGACCGGCCTCGGCAAACAGGGTCAAGCCGACCGAAGCGCCGCTCCCCGCGGCCTTCTCCGCATAGGCGCGGCCAAAGGCGTCGGGAACGATGGTGTCGAGGCTGCCGTTGACCAGCTGGTGGGGTACCGTCGCGGTCAGCAGTTCAGCGGGTGAGGCCTGCGCATACCGCTCCGGATACTCGTCGGGCGTCCCTCCCACGAGTTGCGCCGCCACATTCCCGCACACGCCGTCGGCCAGCGCCTGCCGCAGATCGTCAACGCCGGCCAGGGACACCGCTCCCGCCACCTCCAGCGGATCGTCGCCGGCGAGGGCCGCGTCGTTCAACCGGTAGCGCTCGCCGAGCCAGAGGGCTAGGTGCCCTCCAGCCGAGTGCCCCGCGACCACGACTCGGCCAAGGTCCAGCGCATGCTCGTCAGCGAGCGTACGGAGATGGTCGACGCCCGCGCCAACGTCGCGGAAGGTCCCCGGCCAGCCGCCACCCTCGTCGCCGACACGGCGATACTCGATCGTCCAGGTGGCAACCCCTTCGGCCGTCAGCGCCGCGGAGAACCGCCCGATGTAGTCCAGGGGAATGTCGGACCGCCAGCACCCGCCGTGGACAACCACCACGACCGGGTGCGGCCCCTCCCCCGCCGGCAGCCGCAGATCGCCAAACTGCAACGGATGGTCCCCATACCGCAGCCGCTCGTACCCCTCCGGGTTCGACCACTGCAACGCCGCAGCCGTCTGAATCGTCCCCGGCCCCTGCGCAAACGCCTGATCCCGCACTCCGCCGCTGAGAACGAGCCCAACTGCAAGGGCCCAGACGGAGCACAGCCCCCGCTCTACCTGAAGCCTGGAGCCTGAAGCCCGAAGCCGCCGTTCGCCGGTCGGAGCACGGTTCACCTCACACCCCTCCGAACCAGTGGAAGCCGAAGTCGGAGCTGAGGCCGCCGGTGCCACGACGGATACCGGCCAGTGAGTCGACCACCTCGATCGACTGGATGAACTTGATGTTCTTGTAGCCGCACTGCCGTTCGACCCGGAGCCGGAGCGGGGCGCCATTGCCGACCGGCAGCTCCTCGCCGTTGAGCCCATAGGCCAGGATGGTCTGCGGGTGCACGACCTCGAACATGTCGATGCTTTCGTACCAGCGGTCGACGCCGTGAAAGACCACGTAGCGCGCTTCCGGCTTGACGCCACCCGCCGCCTCGAGCAGCAACGACAGGGGCGCACCGGTCCATTCGGCGATCGCCGACCAGCCTTGCTCGCACACATGGGCCGTGATCTGCGTGCGCGCCGGCAGCGCCTTGATGTCGGCCAGCGAGAACGAACGCGGTTGCTGGACGAGACCGCCGACCGGCAGCGCCCAGTGGCGGAACTGCTCGCTGACGTGCTGCTGGTAACGCTCGTCGTCGGGATTGGTCTGCCCCCAGGTCGGGAATTCCGGAGCGATGTGCTCGCGTCCGAACTCGCGCGCCAGCGGCTGATCCCGCTGCAACCAGCGGCTGGTGCTCATGGTCAGGACGTCGGCGGCCCCGATGAGTCCGCTCCGCACCGTCGGAGGGCGGAACGTATCGGAACACCCGGTGGTCAGCAGGCCCCCGAGCGCGGGCACGCTCACCAGCATCCGTCGACGGGAGATCCCTGGCTGACGCCGGGTCGGAACTGGCGACACACGTCTGTCACTCATTGCGCTTCCTCGGGAACACGAAAACGTCCGGTCACCATGGCCCGGCTCCGGTTCACGGCGCCGGCCAGCAGCACCTCCAGGACGTGAACCACGACAAACAGCACGAAGACGACGGTGCCGATGGTGTGCAACGTCCGCGCCGTCTGGCGACCACCAAACAGATCCAGCAGCCAGGGCCAGGCGGCGGCGAACGCGGGGGCCTGGGCCAGACCGGTCAGCAGCATCAGCGGCACGAACACGAACACCATGAAGCTGTAGGACAGCTTCTGCAGCGTGCCGTAGCGCGTAGCCGCCGTGCGGGCTGGCGACGACCAACGAAAATGGTCCCGCACTTCGGCCGAAAGTGACGAGGCGCGCAACTCGTCGCGCGCGGGCCAGAGACGCTCACGAAAGTGACCGGTCCAGGCGCTCCAGACGGCGTAGACCACCCCGTTGATAAGGAACACCCAGGCGGAGGTGAAGTGGTAGTTCCGGCCCCACATCCGGTTGCCCAGTTCACCCGCCTCGTCCCAGGACAGCCCCCAGTCCGACAACCGGAAGATCGCGGGATACCCCTGGTAGCCCGTATGCCCCCAGTAGAGCTCGGGGAAATCGAGAAAGATGTGGATACCGCTCAGCAGCAGGTAGCCGCCGGCGATGACATTGATCCAGTGGCAGATCCGGACGTTGTAGCTGTGGAGGGCTACCCAGCGCCGGGCCTCGGAGGGAGCCGGCTCGGCCGTCGTCGACGCCACGGCGCTACTGTCCACCACCTTCGGTGCGCTCGGGGCGCCCACGTGCGAACGCCTGCTGGTCGTACTGCTCGTCGGTCAAGTAGGTCATGCCGAGCCAGACGTGCGACATCTCGTCGACCCCGCGCTGGCCGAAAACCACCCACTGATCCGGATCCGGATTCAGTGGGTTCGCGGCGGTGTTGTCCCACAGGCTCGTGAATAGCAGCGTCGTACCGGCCGGCAGCAACGGCTTGGCATGGTCGGCGAACAGATACGAGATCTGCCAGATGTGACTATAGCGATCCACCTTGGCCAGCATCTCGCGCCGGCCGTCCGGATAGATCGCCTCGACCGACTGTTCCTTCCCCCGCATGTGCATGTGTGGCCGGAAGCTGTGCACCAGCGCCGCGCGGTCGAGCTTGTGGATGCCCTGCTGCGCCTTGAAGGAGTGGGGCGGAATCACGATGTCGCCCGCCCAGGGCATGTCCCCGCCCTGATCGACCGTGAACCGCACCTCACCCTGGGTCTCGAGCGCCGGCTCATCTCCTTCCGGATAGAACCAGAGCCCCACCTCGACGATATCGTTCGGCACCTCGACATCGATCGGGTAGTAGTGAAGGTTCCAGCTCACGGTGCCGCCCGGCTCGATCTTCATGCCGACATCGTCCGGGAACACGTCGCCCGGCTTGCCGACGCCGTAGCGCCCGAGCGCCCGGAGCCGTCGGCTCCCATCGGGTAACTCCTGCACCAGCTGGGCATGCCCGTGATGCACGACCTTCGTGCCCTGCGGATAGGCCGGCTTGAACTCGGAGGCCCGGACCCAGCGGGGCCCCTCCAACCCATCGAACGGCAGGCTCGGGGTCCACCACTGATCCTGGGCGTTCGGCTTGACGGTGTAGGGCGCCGAGCGCACCACGAAGTCGGGTGGCCGCCCCAGTTCCTCGGCGAGTGTCCACTCGCCACCGACCGGCCATTCGACGGGCGGGGGCGCCAGCGCCGGATCACCCTCCGGCGCGCCGGCATCCACCCAGCGACCGATCGTCGCGATCTGGTCGTCGGTCAGCGAGATGTCGTTCTTGTATTCCTGGATCCCGACCGTGCGATCGAGGTGCCAGGGCGGCATGACCCGCTGCTCGACGCGACTCTTGATCGTGAAGGCGTGCCGCCGGGCATCCTGGTAGGTCAGCAACGCCATCGGCCCGATCCCGTCGGGCCGATGGCAGCTGCCACACTGCTGTTGCAGGATGGGCGCCACATGCTCCGCGTAGGTCGGCGCCACCGTCTGCGCCCAGGAGGCGCCAGCTGACAGCACCAGCGCAAACACCCCGACCGCCGGAAGACCTCGCTGCATCGCTCGAACTCCGTCTCTGGAGCCCAAAGCCCAGAGCCTAAATCCCAAAGCCGAGGGGTCCCTATGGCGTAACCGTAACCCTGACATACGCGTTCGTCCAGCAGCAATGGAATTCGAACCCGTAGGTGGGGTTCCGCGGGCCCGGGTCGTTGATCGCCTGCACCCGCAGCAGGTACTCCCCTGGGGCCGCGAACCGTGCGGCCGTCGTCCCGCGCCCGATCGCATCCGCCACGATCACCTCGGCCGCGGTGAACGACACGTCGCCCTCGCCCTGATGTTTCGTCCACCCGAGCCAGGTCCCAGGCTCGGGATGCTCGACCCACACCGGGAGTTCGAGCGGCTCATCCACCGCGACGGTGCGCTCGGCCACCAGTCCGTTCCGACCGTAGGCCTGCGGTTCGGCCTCAGCCAGGCGGATTCGAGGCGCGTCGCCCCCCCGTCCCGGTGAAGAGCGCTCCTCGAGCACGTAAGCCGGGAGCAGATGCCCTGGCACTGAGAGGTCCTCGCCCTGCGTGTTCAGGGTCCAGACGATCCGCTGGTCGCCAAAGTCGGCGGGCACCTGGACCGTGAACACGCACCAGTGATGACGGAACTTGTTGGTCAGCGAGGGATCCGGCACCGGGTCGAAGCGTGTTGGTTGCCCACCGTCGTACTCCGCCGGCGCGATGTGGTTGGCGGCTCCGAGCGGTATATCGAACGCCTGCTCGGTGTTGAGGTTGAAGTAGCCGAAGCAGATGGTGGCGGTACCGTCATCGTTCGCGTACCAGCCGTCGTAGATCGGAATCACCGGCTGGCCGGTCGGCCGTATCGTCGTCTCGCTGAACGGCCGCTGCGAGAACGGAATCTGCTGCGCCTCGGCCGCGCCGGCGCCCAGCAGCATCGAGAGCACCCCGAACACGCCGACCAGCTTGAGCACTATTCGTTTCCTGAAGCCTGACGCCCGTAGCCTGAAGCCCAAAGGAACTCGCTAAAAAATCGCGATCGCGTTCACGGGCGAGCCGGTGCCAGTCTCGACGGCCAGCGGCCCGGCCACGAGCATGAACTCCCACCGGTTCAGACGCGCGGCGGTCTCGGCCAGCGCTTCGAGATCCTGGTTGTCGAACAAGTCGACGCCCAGGGCCACGATCGTCACCTGGTGGACCGGCAATCGCACGCTCTCGATCTGCGACGGTACGACGTCCAGCGCCGCGTCGCTCCCCAGGAACGCGATGTCACGAGCCCGCACCCACGGCATGGTCGAGGTGTGCAACCCGGCCGCCTCCTGGGACACGGCCCACGGCCCCACGTCAGCTCGCCGCGCCCACCGCCCGGTCCGGATGAACACCGCGTCGCCTGGACGCACGGTCACGCCGGCCATCTCCTCGAACGCTTCGAGATCTTCCTGGTAGATCGGCGTACCCGGCTCGAGATAGTCCACGCCCTTGAGGCGTGGGATGTCCATCAGCACGCCCCGGGTCACGATGCCGCCGTGCAGATTGATGATGGACGACGTCGGGCACCCGTCCTCGGTGACCGTGTTCTGGGAGACGCCGTTGTACATCTGTCCCTTGTAGAAGATATGACAGAGGGCGTCGATGTGGCTGTGCGAGTAGCCGTGATAGCTGATGGTGTAGTTGTCGCTCACCGAGCCATAGTCGGCCGGCTCGGCGTCAGGATCGGGCACGCCGAGCATCCGGCGCTGGAACGGGAACGGCACATCGGGCGCCTCTTCGGTGATGAGCGGATGCTCGAGCGAGACGGTGATCCCTTCGGTCACGAGTGACACCGCCTCGAGTCGCTTGGCCGGCGTGATGAGGTTGGCGGCCCCAAGCTGGTCGTCATCGCCCCACCGCCCCCAGTTGGAGAGCTCGGTCATCATCTGGTCGAAGTCGGCCTGCGTTAGATCGCGCGAGGGAGGCGTGACCTCGGGCGGCACGTAGTCCGGCGCCGCCTGGGGCGCGGCGGCCTCGGCTGGCGCCTCGGACACCGGCGCGGCGCCTCCGCATGCCAGGGTGGTCGAGATTCCGACCACGAGTCCCGTCAGCACTCCAGCCCGTCTTCGCCCGTTTACACGCATCATCTACTCCTGGGCCTCCCGGCCCGGTCGCGTCTCGCTGTCGAGTGCGGTACGATAGCAGGTTCTGTCGACTCTGTGAGGCGTCTCTCTCTCGAAGGACTTTGCATGTCTGCTGCCAATATCGTCTGGACCAAGATCGACGAGGCCCCGGCCCTCGCGACCTACTCACTGCTCCCGATCGTACGCGCCTTTACCAAAGGCACCGGCGTCGAGGTCGAAACCCGCGACATCTCGCTGGCCGGCCGGATCATCGCGGCGTTTCCCGAGCGTCTGAACGACGACCAGCGGATTCCGGACGAGCTCAGCTGGCTGGGCGAGCTGGCTAAGACGCCGGCCGCCAACATCGTGAAGCTGCCCAACATCAGCGCCTCGGTACCCCAGCTCCAGGATGCGATCGCCGAGCTCCAGGGGCAGGGGTACGCGATCCCCGACTACCCGGAGGAGCCATCGAACGACGAGGAGCGCGCCCTGCAGGCGCGGTTCGCCAAGGTCCTCGGCTCGGCGGTGAACCCGGTGCTGCGTGAAGGCAATTCCGACCGTCGCGCTGCGGGCTCGGTCAAGCGACACGCCCAGCAGCACCCGCATCGGATGATGAAGGACTGGCCCGAATCCGGGTCCAAGACCCGCGTGGCGCACATGGACGACGACGACTTCTTCGGCAGCGAGCGGTCAGCCACGATGACCGCGGCCGGTGATGTCCAGATTCAGTTCGTAGCCGCCGACGGCGCCGTCACCGTGCTCAAGGAGCAGGTCGCGATCGAAGCGGGCGAGGTGATCGACGCCGCGGCGATGAACGTTACCGCGCTCAGGGCGTTCTTCGCCCGCACCATGGAAGAAGCCAAACGGGACGGTACGCTGCTCTCGCTGCATCTCAAGGCGACCATGATGAAGGTATCCGATCCGGTCATGTTCGGGCACTGCGTCTCGGTCTATTTCCAGTCTGCACTCGAAAAGCACGCTGCCCCCCTGGCCTCGGTGGGCGCGAACGTCAATCACGGATTGGCCGGCGTGCTCGACAAGCTCGACCGCCTGCCCGACGAGCAGCGGCGCGCGATCGAAGCCGACATCACCGCGGTCTATAACGAGCGTCCGCCGCTCGCCATGGTCGACTCGCGGAGGGGCATCACCAACCTGCACGTACCGAACGACGTGATCATCGACGCCTCGATGCCGAACGTCGTGCGGGACGGGGGCCGGATGTGGAACAGCGGTGACGCGCTGCAGGACACGGTCGCCATGATCCCGGACCGCAGCTACGCCACGATGTACCAGGCGATCATCGAGGACTGTCAGCAGCATGGGCAGCTCGACCCCGCCACCATGGGCAGCGTATCGAACGTGGGCCTGATGGCGCGCAAGGCGCAGGAGTACGGCTCGCACGACAAGACGTTCATGGCGCCAGGCGAAGGCGTGATCCGGGTGGTCGACGGCAGCGGGGCGACGGTGCTCGAACAGGCTGTGGGCGCCGGTGACATCTTCCGGATGTGCCAGACCAAGGACGAGCCGATCCGCGACTGGGTCAAACTTGCCGTGACCCGCGCGCGCGCCTCGGGGCAGCCGGTGGTCTTCTGGCTGAACGCCGACCGTGCCCACGACGCCGAGATCATCAAGAAGATCGAGGCGTACCTCCCGGACCACGACACCAGCGACCTCGCGATCCACATCATGGCCCCAGTCGATGCCATGCGATTCTCGCTGAAGCGGATACGCAAGGGTGAGAGCACTATCGCCGCCACCGGCAACGTCCTCCGGGACTACCTGACAGATCTGTTCCCGATTCTCGAGCTCGGCACCAGCGCCCGGATGCTCTCGATCGTACCGCTCCTCAATGGCGGGGGGCTCTTCGAGACCGGCGCCGGTGGCTCGGCGCCGAAGCACGTGCAACAGATGCTCAAGGAGGGGCACCTGCGGTGGGATTCACTCGGCGAGTACTGTGCGCTCGTCCCATCGCTCGAGCTCGCAGCCCAGCAGGCCGACAAGCCGAAGGCGACGTTGCTCGCCAAGACCCTCGACGAGGCGATCGGCCAGTACCTGGCTAAGGGCCGCACGCCGTCGCGGAAGGTGAACGAGATCGACAATCGCGGCAGCACGTTCTACCTGGCACTGTACTGGGCGCAGGCGCTAGCGGCGCAGGACGATGACGCCGAGCTGAAGGTACGGTTCGGCCCGGTGGCCGCCCAGCTGGCCGAGGCCGAGGACGCCATCGCGGCCGAGCTGCTGGCCGTCCAAGGGGTACCGGTGGACCTCGGTGGCTACTTCCGTCCGGATCCCGAGCGGGCGGAGCAGGCGATGCGACCGAGCGCCACGCTCAACGCCATCATCGACAGCCTGTAGGATCCGCCGACGCCCACAGGAGGGTCAGACGGCGTCGGAGGAACCCGCAGCGAGCTTGATCAACACGGCCTGCCCGGTCAGCAGGTGCAGTCGAACGTAGTCGTCCCGGGAACCAACGAACTCCTCGACCGCCTTCTCCGCTCCGCGAGTCCGCTTGAAGCCGTAGTCGTCGACCACGATCATCCCGCCCGGCACCATCCGATTCGCGAAGTAGCGAAGTGCGAACAGGGTCACCGGATAGACGTCCACGTCTACGTGGACCGACCAGAAGTCCCCCACCTCATCCAGAACTGTGGCCGTCTGACAGAAGTCGCCTTTGGTGATCTGGACGTTGTCGTAATAACGGAGATAGCGCTCGACCTTCTCGAGCGACGTCGCCTTGAACTGTTTTCCGACCTTGTGTTTGCCGTCGACCGTCGGGTCGACAACGGCGTGGCCTTCGAAAGTGTCAAACACGTAGAGCGGGTTGGACCAGCCGTGGTGGCGGAGCGTCTCGGCCACAAACCGTGCCGAGCCGCCGCGATAGGCACCAACCTCGGCAAGCGCCAAGTTGTCGCAGGACAGGCCGCTGACCGCCTGCCACAGAGTGTAGAGCCGGTCGTAGTTCAGGTAGGTCCGTTTCTGCGCAATGGTGTCGGCCGCGATCTGTCCGAAACCGCCCCGCTCGCGAAGATCAGGTTTCTTCTGCGCGTTGTACCAGTAGTAGCTCCAGTGAAGCGCACGATCCAACGTCTCAAGCTCAGCGACCGGGCGCACGCCGAAGCCGAACGGCCGCAGAAAGCTCTCGGCGAATTGCCGTACACGACGGGCGACCGGGCGATCTGTCCGCGAGTCAGATTCAACGAGTTGATGGGCACTTTTCATGACGTGGGATGCAGCCGAGACCCTATCATGTCCCGCGCGGCTCGGCTTCTAGTCCACTGGACGGCAAGAACGCGGGCATCGATGACGAATTGGCCGCGAGTGGTCGAACCGGGACGGTGACTGGTCGGATGCATGGTCAGCCGGTGGGCACATCGGGCCGCGACAACGTCTCTTCCACGAACTGCCAGAGCATGACCGCGCCAAACAGTCCGATGGCGGCCGAGGCGCCGAGCGCCGCGACGATCGAACCGAGAGCCGAGGTCAGCAACGGCCCCGAGAGAGCACCAACGTCACCCACCATACGCCAGGCGCCGAGGAACCGGCTGGTGTCGTTGGCCGGCGCCAAGTCGGCCCCCATTGTCAGCACAATGCCGCTCCCCATCCCATTCCCCACCGCCGCCAGCAGCGCCACCAGCGTCAAGGTGAGAGCGGACTCGGTCAGCGGCAGCAGCGCAAGGGCCAGAGCCATCAGCCCGATGCACGTCAACCCGGCCGGTTTCCGGCCCCGGTGGTCTATCACCCAGCCCCCAAGGGGAAACATGAGCATGTCGAGGGTCGCGCCGAGGCTGATAATACCGCCCAACTCATCGGGTGCAATGCCGAGACCAGTCCCCCATAGTACGAACAAGAGTCCCCGCTGTTCGCGGAGCAACTGGAGAGCGAAAGCGTAGGCACCGGCGGTCAGGAACACCTTCCGGTAACGGCGCAGCAGTGTCGGCACCAAGACGAGTAGCGCAGCGGCCGACGTTCCGCCGATCTCTGGCTCAGAGCGCTCTGGCGGGGCTGGAGCAAACATCGAGACCAGTACGACCGCGATCACGGTCGCGGTCGTTACCAGCAGTAGCACTGGACGGAAACCCAGCATCTCGATGCCAATCCCGCCCGCCAGCGGCCCCACCAGCATGCCGAGGCGCTGCAGACCGGCGAGACCGGACAGCGAGGTGCCGCGTCGGTGATTCGGGACGTACAGGGTGATCAACGCCAGCCGCGCCAGCAGCCAGCCCCCCATCCCCGCGCCAAAGAGCAAGGTGGCGGCCGCGACGAACCAGCTGTCGTCGGTCGAGGCGATCAACAGCGCCGCCAGACCCATCATCGCGATGGCGGCCACCATGCCTGCTCGGTGGCCATAGCGGTCGATGACGACGCTCGCCGGGAGATTGACGGCGACACTGCCCAGGCCCCGCATCGCGTACACGAGGGCGGCCAGGGCCGGGCTCCCACCGAGTTCCAGCACGTAAAGCGGCACCACGACCAGCAGCGCCGCCTGGGCGATGGCCATCAGGCTGGACGGCAGATAGACGGCTCCCGCGAGGAGCCGGAACGTGGAGCGTGGCGCCGGGGTCAGGATGTCAGAGGTCGCTCAGGTGCTCGATACGACCGGTGGAATCGCCCACCTGCTCTCGGTGAGAACCGACCTTGTCGAGCATGGTCAGCAGCAGGTTGGTCATCGGCGTGCCGTCGGCGAAGCGCAGGTGTCGGCCGCCCTTGAGGGTGCCACCCCCTCCGCCGGCCAGCAGCGTCGGCAGGTTGTCGTGGGTGTGCGCGTTGCTGTCGCTCAGGCTGCTCCCGTAGACGACCATCGACTGGTCGAGCACCGACCCCTGCTCGTCGTTAGACTCGGCGAGCTTGCCGAGGAGATAGGCGAACTGCGCCACATGGTGTCGGTCGATGAGCTGCAGCCGCGCCATCCGCTCTGGGTCGTTCTGGTGATGCGACAGGCCATGGTGCGCGTCAGGCACGCCGATCTCGCGGTAGGTGCGGTTGCCGCCTTCGCGGCTGTACATGAACGTCACCACGCGCGTGAGGTCCGCCTGGAACGCGATCGCGATCAGGTCGGACATGACCTGGACATGCTCGGCAAAGGTCGGCGGCACGCCGTCGGGCCGATCGAGCGTCGGGAGCTCGGCCGCTCCGCGTCGCTCGGCGTTCTCGATTCGCCGCTCCACTTCCCGCACCGAGTCGAGATAGTCGGCCAGCTTGCGCCGGTCGCCCGCGCCGAGACTGGGTCGCAGGCGCGCCGCGTCGGCCATGACGAAGTCGAGCAGGCTGCGATTCTGACGTGCCCGAACCGCGCGCACCGCGCGATCGGTGGTCTCACCGTCGCCGAACAGGCGCTCGAACACGCGCCGGGGGTTGTTCTCGTAGGGCAGCGGCGTCGTCGGCGAGCTCCACGACACCGTGTTGCTGTAGGCGCAGCTATAGCCAGAGTCGCACCCACCGACCATTCGAACATCCTGGAGCCCGAGTTCCAGCGACGGGAGCGGCGTCGAGCGGCCGATGTCCTCGGCCAGCATCTGATCGACCGACATGCCGTTGAGAATGTCGGCGCCTTGCGTCTTTCTCGGGTGGACGCCGGTCAGCCAGCTGGCGCCAGCCCGCGCGTGGTCGCCAGGGCCGTCGCCGAGCGCCTCGCCGTTGCGATGGGCGAGTCCGGTCAAGACGGTCAGCTGATCCTGGAAAGGGGCCACCGGCAGCAGCGTCGGCGAGAGCGTGAAACCGGGCCCCTCGTCGGCGGGGGTCCAGTCGCTCATGATGATGCCGTTGGCGGTATAGATGAAGGCCACCCGCGTGATCGAGGTCGCCGCGCGGGCGAATGCGGGCATCATCGCGTCCAGGAACGGAAGCGCGACGGCGGTCCCTATCCCTCGCAAGAAGGTGCGGCGCGGTAGTGACGTGCGCGTGATCATGGCGCGGGAGCCCTCCTGAACCTGAATGGTACGCTATCGACGATGGCTGCCACCAGCGTAGAAAACCGATGGTCGCCCGCCTCGACGCGACGGCGGATCTCCCTGACCGCCGGTTGATCGGGCGCCTCGAGCCCCCGGCCGAGGGCGTAGGTCAGCAGCCGGTCGGCCAGCGTCTCCACGAATTCCTGCCGCCGCGACAGCAACACGTCGCGCAACCCGGCGGGCCCGTCGATGACCGTGCCGTCCGGGAGCGCCCCCGAGGCGTCCACCGGACCATCGTCCTCGGAACGCCGCGTCCCGACGGCATCGAACGTCTCCAGGGCGAAGCCAAGCGGATCGAGCCGCGCGTGGCACACCGCGCACGCAGGGTTGGCCCGATGCTGCTCGAGTGCTTCCCGCAGACTCCCCGCGGACTGCTCGGCCGTCTCGGAGAGCGGCGGAACGTCAGGCGGTGGGGCCGGGGGCGGAGCGCCCAGGAGGTTCTCGAGCACCCACTTCCCACGGAGGACCGGCGACGTCCGGGTGGGATACGAGGTCACCATCAAGACCGACCCATGCCCGAGGATCCCACCTCGGTCGGTCCCATCGAGCGAGACGCGACGAAAGTAGCCACCCTCGACGTCCTCGAGGCCGTAGAAGTCGGCGAGACGCTCGTTGACGAAGGTGTAGTCGGCGTCCAGGAGCTCGAGGACGCTTCGGTCCTGGCGAACCAGATATTCGAGAAACAGCGTCGTCTCGCGTTCGAACGCGTAGCGCAGCGCTTCGTCGAAGTCGCTGAACCGCTCCGGATCCGGAGTCCAGTCGGCGACGTTCCGGAGGTGGAGCCACTGGCCACCGAAGTTCTCGACGAGCGCCGCGGCCCGTGGGTCGGCCAGCATCCGGCCGATCTGACCCTCGAGCTCATCCGCCTCGCTGAGTCGTCCGGCTTCGGCCAGTTGCAGCAGCGGCTCGTCCGGGATGCTGCTCCACAGAAAGAACGACAGCCGCGACGCCAGCTCGAGGTCAGTCAGCTGATACACCTCGCCCGGGGCCACGCCGTCGGGCGTGGTGGCGTTCCGGAACAGGAAGCTCGGTGAGACCAGCACCCCGCTGAGCGCCATCTCGATGCCCGCCTCAAAGCTGCCTCCGTCCGCGCGCCCCATGTCGAACAGATCGAGCAACCGGGTCAGGTCGCCATCGTCGACCGGACGTCGATAGGCGCGCCGAGCCAGCGCCGTCAGGATTTCGCGAGCGCACGGGTGCTCCGCTTCCCCCGCCGCGGGACGACACCGGAAGATCAGCTTCCGACTCGGCGTCTCGCCGGGCCCGGTCGCGTCGTAGGGCCCTCCCACCAGCACGTAGTCGACCGAGTAGAGGCCGGTCTGCACGCCGGCGCCCTCCTCCGACCGGGCGTATTCGGTCAAGAATCCGGCGCCGATCTCGTGCTCGCCCGCCGAGACCTGGATCGGAATCTCGAAGTTCCTGGTGCCCTGATTCGCCTCTTCGACCGCGAAGTCGGCGTCGCGCAGCTGGACTCGACGTCCATCGAGTCGGATGTCCAGCTTCGGCGCCGGCAGGTCGAGAGAGCGCCGTCCGCGCACCCTGACGGTCAACGTGTAACTGGCGTCGAACGGGAAGAAGTGGGTCGTGACCAGCCCGCCGCGCAGGTTGAGCGGCAGCGCGCCGAACGCCTCGCGGGCCGTCCCGCGCGGCGCCTCGTGTCGGACCACGACCGGGCGAGGCGTCTGGGTGCCGACGGCCTGCTGGCTGATACGCCGGGCGGCGCTGATGTACTTCTCGACATGGAGCGGCGACACGGTGAGCACGTCGCCGATGTTGTCGAACCCGTAGCCCGAATCGTCCGCCGGCAGGTCACGAGCATGGTCCAGGTCGAGCGCGAGCAGGTCGCGCACCGCGTTGGCATACTCCGCCCGGTTCAGCCGGTGGATGGCCGGGCTGCCTGGATTCGGCGTAGCCGTCGCCAATCCGTCGAGAGACCCCTCCAGCCAGGACACGATGGCATCGAGTGTGTCGGCATCGGGCGCCGGGCGCCCGGCTGGAGGCATCTCTCCCGCTCGCAGCTTGCGCAGTACCTTCTCGAACAGAGCGGTGTGGTCGGACAGCTCGGCGGCAGGCGCGTCGGCCAAGCTCAACCCGGCGGCCAGGGTGCGATCGTTGTGGCACGCCACGCAGTAGCGGGAGACCGTGACGTCGACCAGATCGGGGCCAGACTCGCCCTGGGCGAACCCGGGCAGCGCGGGGCCCAAGAGACAGAACCCGACGAGCCGCAGGATGCGACCGATTCCTCCCTGTCCTCGCACTGGACGGAAAGTTTACCATTGCGCCATGCGACCCTACGGCGTGGTCCCACTGGCTCTGACGGGTGCCTTCGTCATGGCCGGAGTCGCGCTCGCACAACCGGTTCCGGCTGAGCTCTTCGACGCCGTGCAACGCCGGGACGCCGATGCGGTCCACCGGCTGCTGGCCGACGGCGCGGACGCCAACGCCAGTCGGCCGGATGGCTCGACGCCCTTGGCCTGGGCATCGCTCAGAGACGACGTGGAGATCGCCCGAGCGCTGCTTGACGCGGGTGCCAACCCGAACGCGATCGACGAGAACGGCGAGACGCCGCTGCTGCTGGCCAGTGCCCGCGGCAACCTCGGGATCGCTCGCGCGCTCCTCGAGGCGGGCGCCCGGATTGACGCGGTACGGTGGAGCGGCGACACCGCGCTCCTCGCGGCGGCCAGGAGCGGGGAGGCCGAGCTCGTCGATCTGCTGCTGGACGCCGGCGCCGAGGTGAACGTCCGCGAGGCTCGGATGGGCCAGACCCCGCTGATGTGGGCCATCGCAGGCGAGTATCCCGAGGTCGCCACGCTGTTGATCCGGCACGGCGCCCAGGTGGACGCCGCCTCGGCCAACGGATTCCTTCCGATCCTGTTCGCGGCCCGACAGGGTGATGCTGCCTCGGCCCGCGCCCTGATCGAGGCTGGCGCCGACCCCCATGTGACGGCCCCCGACGGACAGACGCCGTTTCTGCTGGCTCTGGCGGGTGGTCACGACGAGGTGGTCACTCTGATGCTCGACCAGGGCGCCGACGTCCAGACCCGGGACGAGGGGGGCGCCACGCCGCTACACGCCGCCGCGCGGCAGGGCAAGACCGAGCTCGTCGAGGAGCTCATCACCAGAGGCGCCGATCTCCAGGCCAGAACCACCGGGGCTCCAACCGGAGGCGCGGCCCGCCGCACGAGCGGACTGACCCCGTTTCTGACCGCGGCGCTGGCCGGCCATACCGACACGATGCGAGCCCTGGCTCAGCTTGGCGCCGACCCGACGGCCCTCTCGAATGAAGGGGCGGGAGCGGTGCTTCTGGCCTCGCGCAGCCGCGCACACGAGGCCGTGGTCCTCGCCGTGACCGAGCTCGGGCTGGACGTGAACGCCACCCCGCCCGGACAACCGAGCGCGCTGCATACCTCGATTCGGTTCGGCGAGGACGAGACGGTGGAATTCCTGGTGGAAGCGGGCGCCGATCTCGAGGCGCTCGACCAGCACGGGCGCACGCCCCTCGGCGAAGCGGAATATGAGGCGCCGACGCACACGATCGAGTTGATGCGACGTCTCGTCGCTGAGCGGCGCTAACCCCCGGTTCCGGACCGCTATCATCGGAACCAGCGGCGCGCACGGCGCGCCCGCAAGGCGGCGTGGGGCATTCGGGCCCCACTAGCCTTGCGAGGGGTTCGTGGCGAAGCCCCGTCTGAAGATGAAGCCCCGACCCACACGATCGAACTGATGCGACGATTGGTGGCTGAGCGGCGGTGGGCCTTATTCGTCGAACGTGACCTCGAACATCGTCGGCCACCACTTACCGGTGACGTAGAAGGTCTCGGTCCGCGGGTTCCAGGCGATCCCGTTCAGCACGTCCGTGCCCGAACGCTCGTCGGGGGCGAGCAACCCCGAGGCGTCAATCTGATGGGTGACCCGCCCGGTCTCCGGATCGACCCGGACCAGATACTCCTCGCCCCAGACGTTGGCATAGACGGCGCCGTCGACACACTCGAGCTCGTTGAGTTCTCGCAGCGGTTGCCCGCGCAGACGCACCTGGACGCCGCCCAGCGGCGCAAAGGTCTCCGGATCCCGGAACGTCAGCCGGTCGCCTCCGTCGGTCATCACCAGCCGCTCACCGTCGTAGCACAACCCCCAGCCAGATCCCTCGTATTCGAACGTGCCGACACGCTCGAGGGTGCTCGGGTCGAAGACGAAGGCCTCTTCTTCATCGAGCGTGATTAGGATCAGGCGGTCGTCGACCAGCGCGAGTCCTTCGGCGAAATAGGGCTCGTCGATGGTGACGATCGCCTGGACGTCACCCGTGGCGGGATCGACCCGTCGGAGGTCCGACTCGCCTCTCAGCCCGGTACTCTCGAACAGGACGCCGTCCTCGAACACGAGTCCCTGCGTGAACGCGTCGGTGTCGTGCGGAATCTCCCGCTGGACATTGACTCGAAGGCTGCGGACCACGGCGAGCGCCGCGGGTTGGTCGGTCGAGACCGACGGTGTGGAGGAAGACGAACGGAGGGTCCAGAGTGCGCCGGCCAGCAGCGCGCCGATGGCCAGAGGCACACCCCAGACGATGACGGCGGGCCGCCGTCCGGCGGTGTCGGATGACCCGGCACGGCCGGACGGCGAGTGCCGTCTGGACTTCGGAGGCAGCTACTGCCCCTGATCGCGCTCGATGGCGCGGGCGCCGGTCAGCGTCCCGTCCATGCCGTAGTTGCCCTCGTGACAGGCATACTCATACATCGGCAGGTCGCTCTTGCGCATCGGCAGTTCGACCGTCCAGGGCGCCGTCCAGGTCGACGGGTCGGCCACCGTGAACTCGTAGATCAGCACGTCGTCGTCCTGCCGAGTGATCCGCTCCACCAGATGGAGGTTCTCGGTCGAATCGCGGAAGCTGGTCTCGCGCAGAAAGTTCTTGGTCTCGACGACCAGCGTCTCCCCTTCCCAGCGACCGCGCGACTCACCCGTCCATAGCGGCACCCCAGCGTGATCGCTGCCGTCGAGCGGAATGATCCGGGCGTTGTGCACCATCTCGTTCAGCAGCACCACGTAGTCGGGTGTCTGAAAGATCTGCACGTTCATGTTGTAGGCGGCCGGCAGCATCGGCGGACCCGAGTTGAACCCGGTGATGCAACGCTCACCCAGCGGGCGGTCCTCCGGCCCCTCGGTGGGACGCTGGTTGATCCGGGTCCGCTCGGCCCGACGAGCGGCGCCTTCAGAGGTCAGTGCCGGAATCCGGCCGTTCGGCGGATCGATCACCAGCGACGTCCGGCGCGTATCGACCACCTGGGTCCCGCGATCCCACCAGAAGTCGTTGTACGCCAGCGCCAGGTCGCGAGTCTCGGTCGTGCCGTTCACTTCGCCCCGGTCAGTCGTGATCTGCTTCTTCTCTTCACGATCGAGGTCGGCGTTGTTCGCTCTGACCCGTTCGGCTGCGTACTCGGCGACCTCTTCGGCGGTCAGGAACTCCTGGTCAGCAAACTCCTCGGGACGCTCGAGCGGCGTCACGGTGCGGAAGTCCCAGACCCCGCTGATATCCGGATGCCCGTGGGCCGTTCGATGGTCCTGAGCGACAGCGAACGTGGGCAACGCAAGCGCGCCCGCGGCGGCGAAAGCAATGAATCGGTTGGTCATATGGCCATGTACCTCTAGAAACGGACGCTCAAACGGTACCACGAGTCGGCGCCGGACGCTCCCCGAGGTCGTAGGACTTGCCGGTCTGGTTCCACCAGCGGTCGACGCGTGGCGTCACCCAGAAGACCCAGGGGATCATCATCGCGCCGGCAATCAGGTCCACGACATAGTGGTGACGCAGATACACGGTCGACGCCAGCAGCCCCAGCACGAAGATCAGCAGGATCGGCACCAGCCATCGGCAGAACTTCCAGGCGTAGCCGAGCACCACCAGGCTCACGGCGGTGTGGAGACTGGGAAAGGCAGCGCGGGACGCCTCATTGGGCATGAGCGCGATCAGCGCGTTCTGGAAGCTCGCGATCGACCCGCCGCCCAGATCGATCGAGAACATGCCCATCGCCTCGTAGTAGAGCCGCGGCGGCGCCGCCGGGAAGATGACATAGAGCACGTAGCCCGAGTAAAAGCAGACCACGATCCCGAGCAGCGTCTCGCGCGACTCCTGCCGACGTCCGAGCCCCCACAGCACGCTCGACACCACGACGGTGAGCGCGAAGAAGTTCGTATAGAAGAAGCTGAAGAACTCGGTTCGCGCCGGTGTGATGAACTGCTCGGCCCACACCACCGGCTGGAACCCGAACAGCCACTGCTCCAGCACCATGAGCTGCCCGTGAATGTCGTTGGGATTGATCCAGCGGATGGTGTCGTGCAGGTTGGTGTACACCGCCACGCAGAAGACGAACGGCAGAAACGTCCGGAAGAAGTCGACCGTGCTCCGACCTTTCCCGTAGGGCATTCGATGGCGCCACCGCTCGAGCGTGGGCACGATCATGGCGAGCAGCACCACGATCACCAGCCGCAGGAGCCCCCCCTGGATGCGACGGGAATCGACCCCGCCCGCATACAGGTCGTAGTTGGCCCAGATCGTGACGAGGCTCGAAGGGATGAAGAGCAGCAGGAACAGGAACTCTTCGGTGCGGAGTCGGGCCCGCCAGGACTGGCCCGCAGAGGACGACATTGGCCTTACAGGATACAGGTACAGGTGGGCGCCCGAGACGTCGGGTAGGATCCAGAGCGGGATTCCCGAGCCACGATGCGCGAGTCCCTCAACCGGTTGATCCTGCAAGCCTTGACCCTGCAGCCGAACCACGGCCACGGCATCTCGCAGCGCCTGGAGCGCCTAACCCGGGGCGGGTTAGAGGTGAATCAAGGCGCGCTCTACCCGGCCCTGTATCGGCTGGAGGCAGCCGGCGCCCTGCGCTCGGAATGGAAAGAAGCCGCCGGGGAGCATCGCGCCAAGTATTACGAGCTGACCGCGGTCGGACGACGTCAACTGCAGCGTCAGACCGACACGTGGAACCGCTACGCCGAGATCGCACGTCAGCTCACCCGTGAGGTCGCCGAGACCGTGCGACTCTCGGCTGGCGCCGGTTCGGATTGAGTCGGTTTCCTGGATCGCCGGGAAAGCTAGAAGAACCAGGCGATAGAGATGTAGCCGCTCTGACCGGCCAGGCCGTATTCGGAGGGCACGGGGCGCGAGACGGTGATCTGGTCATCTCCCACGCCGAAGAAGAGACCCGCGCCGACAGACACACTGTTCGAGGCCGAGTAGCCCACACTGGGCGAGATGAGCCCGCTGCCGTCGTTCAGGTTCCACAGCCAGAGCCCGGCGACGCTCCAGAGGGGATGGAGCTGATAGGAGGACTGAATAGCGGTTTCATCGCGCCCCAGCACCTGGAACTCTCCGCGACGAAACGGGGCTGACTGCACCAGGGCCAGATACTCGTCAGGACTCGAGGCCGCGAGATTGTCACGCTGGTACTCGGCGACCAGGAAGAGGTCGCGACCGCCCAGCTGAAAGATCCGGTCGACGCCGAGGGTGCCCCGGAACACGACCACGCCCTCGACCTCTCGGGCCACGCCTTCGCCGCGCACCGCCCAAGCGCCGATGCCACCCGCAAAGGCGGCGGCGCCCGTGATGTCGCCATAGAGCGTGCCGCCCCAACCGGACACTTCCCAGTTCCCAACCAACGTCAACCCCCGCCCCAGCGCCGTGACCTCGTCGCCCAGCAGCGTGTCGCTGGGTCGGACCACCAGGTCGATCTGACTCAGCGGCCCCGGGTAGAGCCTGGCCCGCATCGCATCGACCCCGCCCCGAAACTGCCGAAACGGGTCAGCTGGGTTGAAGGGCAAGAACGGGTCGGCCGGGGTCAAGAACAGTGTCGTTCCCCAGGACACCGCCTGGCGCCCGGCCGTCAGCTCGACGGCCCCGACCGGGCGCCACGCGACCGCAAGCCGATCGAAACGGTGCCGCCAGCGGACGTGGGCCTCTTCGGTGATGGTCCAGCCGAGATCCAGCCACTCGCCACCACTGGGGACGGCTCCCAGCCCGAACCCGGCCCGGCTGTCGCGCTGCTGGACGGTGAGCGCATGCTCATAGGCCACCTCGAACGACAGCGACCCGAGCGTCGGCTCGATCGACAGCCGCATCCGGCTGAAATCGGCCACGTTGGAGGGTGACGGGTCGGTGGACCCGCTGAAGAGGGGCACCGTCTGGAGATAGCCGGAGAGCCAGGAGGTTTGCGCCGACGCCGGAAACGGCGATGTGGCCAGCCCGACGGCGCACACCACGGCCGCGCGCAGCCACCACCGGGTCATGCGGCCCGGATCTCGTCGCTGTCGACTCGACCGTCAATCATCCGCACCAGCCGTCGCGAGCGCTCCATCACCCGGGCGTCGTGGGTCGCGAACACGAATGTCACGCCGAGGTCTCGGTTGAGCTCCACCATCACGTCGAGCAGCGCGGCGCTGGCCGCCGAGTCGAGGTTGGCGGTCGGCTCGTCGGCCAGCACTAACGCCGGCCGGCTGGCCACCGCGCGGACGACCGCCACGCGCTGCTGCTGGCCGCCCGACAGCTTGCCTGGCCGACGGTCTTCCAGGCCATTCATGCCGGTCCGCTCGAAGAGCTCCATCACACGCTGTCGACGCTCCGCCGCGTCGATACCCTGCAACAGCATCGGAAACTCGGCGTTCTCCATCGCGGTCAACACTGGCAACAGGTTGTAGGCCTGGAAGATGAACCCGACCTGGTCGAGCCGCAGCTCAGCCAGTTGCTGGTTCGACATGTCGGAGAGCTCCTGGCCGGCCACGCGGATCTTGCCGGCGGTGGGCCGGGTCAACCCGCCGATGACGTTCAGCAGCGTGGTCTTGCCCGAACCGGACGGTCCGGCCAGCGCGGTGAACTCGCCCTGCGCGACGGTAAGGGTGACGTCGTTGACCGCGTGCACCTCCTCGGCCTCCTGGGTGAAGGTCTTCCAGAGATGCTCAGTCTCCACGGCTGGGGTTTGGACGTCGGTCATCGTCGTACCGGTCATCAGACGAAGACGGCGAAGCCCACCGGCCTCTCCTGTCTCCTGTCTCCTGACTCCTGTCTCCTTCGTCTCATCGTTCGAATTTCATCGCCTCGGCGACGTCGATCTTCATCGCTCGGAGCGCGGGATACACCGACGCGACCGCGCCGATGAACAGGATGAACGCGAGGGTCTGCACCAGCCGGGCGGGACGGAACTGCGGCACCATGACCGGGTCGATGACGACGCCAGAGAAGGTCATCTCTTCGCCCATCATGGCGGAGAAGTCGAGCCCGTCGCCGAAGAAGTACCAGGTGCTCAACCCGCCCAGCGTGACCCCGATAAAACCGCTGATCGCGGTGAGCGTCAGCCCTTCCACCAGCACCACCGCCCCGGTCTGGCCCGGGGTCAGTCCCAGCGCCTGGAGCACCCCGAACTCCCGATGGCGGTGGAGCACCGACATCAACACCGTGTTGACGATACCGAAGGCGATGATCAGGAAGAGGATGCCGAAGACCAGGTAGTTGCCGAAATCGTCGATCGCCACCGCCGCGGCCAGCGCCGGGTTGGCCTCGCGCCATCCGATCACCCGGGCCTCGCCCCGCGCGATAGGTTCGGCCAGCGCCCGCTCCACCGACGTGGCCACCGCCGGCACGGCGACGCTGTCGGCCAGCACCACCCCCACGTTGGTCACGTCCCGTCCCGAGCCGATCCACTCGCCCGCGACCTGGAGCGGGATGTGGACGATGGCCTGGTCGACCTCGGGCACGCCGTTGCGGAAGATGCCGACCACCCGGAGCAGCTGCCCGCTGATCTCCCCGGTGGCGTCCTGCGCCTGCACCACCATCCGGGAACCGAGCTTCAGTTCGAGGCTGTCGGCCAGCCCCACCCCGATGTAGGCAGCCAACCGGTCGTCCGGCTCGAGATAGCGGCCATCAACGACCTGATCATCGAGGGTGCTGAACGACACCTCGGCGACCGGCTCCACGGCGAGAATCTGCGCGGGGCGGGCGCCCGCCGCCGAGCTAGCAAGGGCGCTCAGGCTGAGACGAGAGGAGATCGAGAGCACCTCGTCGGAAAGCGCGTCTGAGGCGAGCACGGCCTCGACGCGATCGCGGACGTCGGCGGACAACCGATGCTCGATCTTCCGGCTGGTCTGGAACTCCGGCTGCTGCACGGTGACGTGCCCGCTGGAGGTGCGGACGCCCGAGTCGATCCAGTTCTCGTGGGTACCGTCGCTGAGGCTGAAGGAGAAGATGAGTAGCCCCCCGCCGAGGATCATCACCAGCGAGGTGAGCATGGTGCGGCGCAACTGGCGACGGAGATTCCGCATCGCCAGCTGGACGATGACTCCCGTATGCATTGCGCGGCGCTGGTTGTTCATGGCTACAAGCCCGCCAATGTGTCAGCAGGCGGGACCCGGGAGGCCCGCCACGACGGATAGAGCGCCGCCAGGAGCGCCGTGACGAAGAGCGACGCACCTGCGCCAAGCCAAAACGGCACGTCGTACTCGACCCGCAGGCTGGGCGTCCACAGCGCCCCCATCAACGTCACGTCAGGCACCGCCCAGCTCAGATCCGGCGGCGCCTCGTGGAACCAGATTATGAAGGGGAAGGTCAGCACCGCACCGAGGCCGAGACTGAGCACACCCAGGGCCAACGCCTCGTGCAGCACGACGCTCCGCACCGACCGGGGCGTCGCGCCGAGCGCCAGCATCACCGCGAACTCGCGCCGGCGCTCGTAGGTGGCCATCAGCATGGTGTTCGCGACGCCGAAGATGGCGATGGCGAACACCACGATCACGATGACGAAGTACATCGAGTCGGCCAGCGCAACATAGTCGACCATGGCCGGGTTCAGCTCCTGCCACGGAACCACCTCGAGCGGTCGGCTGACGGCAGAAAGGGCGCCCGCCAGCCGCTCGGCGGTCGCCTCGGCAATCCAGGGGTCGTCGGTTGATATCGCCACCTCGTGGATCCGCCCGCGATCGAGCACCACCAGGTCCTGCAGATCGCCCATCGGCAGGATCACGAAGGTGAGATCGAGCTCCACCAGCCCGGAGCGAAACACCCCCGATACGGTGTAGAGGTCGTTCGCCATCGAGCCATCGGCGCCCGAGGCCACCACCACCAGTTCGTCGCCGGGCGCCACCGACAGCTGACGGGCCATCTCCTCGCCCACCAGCAGCTCGTTACGACCCGTCTCTGGGAGCGCGCCGCCGACCAGCTGATCCAGAAATCGGGTCAGCCCGATTTCACGCGCCGGGTCGATGCCCATCAGCATCCCGGCCGACGTGGAATCGCCAGAGCTGACCAGCCCGCCGGCATAGACGCGAGGCGCGGCCGCCACCACCGCCGGGTCGGCATCGATCGTCGCCAGCATCGCGGCCACGTCGGTCCCGCCCCGACCGCCGATGGTGTCGTAGAGACTGCGCTCGGGCCGGAACTCGTCGTCGTGGATCTCGATCTGACCGCTGACGAGCGAGGTGGCGCTCTCCACCATCTCGACCATCAGCCCCTGCGACCAGCCGACGATGAACACCACGGCGAAGAAGCCAACCGCCAGGCCGAGGGCGGTCAAGACGGTGCGCTTGGGGTTGCGCCCCAAATTGCGCCAGCCGATCCGCGTCCAGGGAGATTCCTTCATGTCCACTTCGGCGTCGGGCTAGCGCCTGCGCTGCAGCATCTGGAGGGAGAAGAATCCCTCGTCGATGTCCACGTCGAACTCGAGCTCGTCATAGCGCACGGTCGTGCGCTCGCCTGGTTTGTCGTGCGGGTGCATGTCCATCACGGCCGGGACCAGCCGCCCAGCGAACTCGGTGAACTGGCTGTACTCCATCGTGCGAACCAGCTCGCCATCCTCGTCGTAATAGCGCGCCCACTGTGGCATCAGGTCGGCCTGACGAACTTGGAACTCCAGATGTCCCCAGATGACGGCCGCCTCCGGCTTGGGCGTGAGACGGAACTCCCAGACGTCCTCGCCATCGCGGTCGCCGGCGAAGGCGATCTCGATGTCGTAGTCCTCGATAAGCTGACTCTCACGGACCAGGTCGTCATTGGTGAAGTGCGACCCCATCCAGGCGCCGTCCATCATCGAGGACGGGATCTTGATGGTGCGATCCACCTTCGGCAGGTAGTTCCAGATGTTGTCCTCGGCCATCAGGGTCGCCGTGCCCGCTTCACGGGCCGGCGCCTGGACCCGCACGAGCGAGAATTCGGTGCCGAGCGACCACATCTCCATGGTGATCTCCCGCTCCCAGTTCTCGGTGACGACCTCCATGGTGGCGACGCCCCGACTCGAGTCGCCCCGTAGCAGACGGTCGACCCGCTCCATGATCTTGACCGGGTCTGGCTGGGCCGCGGCCTCGCTCGACGCCATCACGCCGCTCGCCAGAGCCAGTCCCAACGCGCACACGATCTGTCTTCGTCTCATCGCCGTCTCCGTTCACGCGGGGGCCGCTATCGACGCCGCCGAGCGAGCCTCACTCCGTGCCTCCAGCCACACCGTGACCTGCTTCGGCTCCATCAGGCGGATCGAGCCGGTCGGGGCCCCGAGCAACCGCTCCACCGCCTCGTTGTAGGCGTCAAATGCCTGCTTCAGGTGTGTCGGTGACACCTTCGCTCCGGGGGTCGTGAATAGCCGCATCATCAGCGCGTTGAGGTCCTGGGCCAACGCAAAGACCATACGCGCCGCCTGGTCGGGGTATTCGCTGGTAAAGGCGCCCTCGGCCACCCCGTCGCGGACGATCTGGGCCAGCACCGGGGCCATCCGGTCCTGGGTCTGGCTCGTCATCCGATCCCGGATCGCGGCATTACCCGGCTGCACCCACATCGGCAGCAGGGCCGCCCAGAGCCGCTTCCGCTCGAGCTTCAGGCTGCTGCTTTGAGAGACGAGCGTCATCAGCTTCTCGGGCGCCGACAGCTCCAACCCTTCGAGACGGCGTTCGAGCTCGTCACACAGGTCGCCGCCCAGAGTCTGGATGAGCGCCTCGACTAGGTCCTGCTTCGACTCGAAGTAGTGGTAAAACGCCCCCTTCGACTGACCGACGTCGTCCAGCACGTCCTGCACCGTCATCTGCTCGTAGCCCTTGCGTTCGAGCACACGGGCGGCTGCTTCGAGGAAACTCCGCCGCCGCTCGGCGTGCGCCTCCATATCGACTGTCCTCGCCATCATCATCGGGGGCTCTTTAATTAATAAACCAACCGTCGGTTTATTTTCTTTCGCGGAGCGGCACAGATCAATCGGAATCGACCGCGCGCTCAGAACGGCCCGCCAACTCGACCAGAAGCTCGGGCTGGACATTGCGTTTGACGGTGCGGCGATCGAGCTCCAGGCGACGGGCGGTCTCCTGGTAGCTCCCCGTGCGCGCATAGACGTAGGTGCAATAGCGACTGACCAGTTCGGCGGCGGTCAACGGACCGTCGCGAAGCTCGTCGTCGAGTGGGTCGACGGCGGGGACCGGCTCGGCTCGCGGGCGGTACCGACGACGGACCAACACGTTCCGCACGCACTGCTCGACCTCCCGGACGTTGCCTGGCCAGGGGTAGTCCTGCCCCAGATCGCGCGCCGCGATCTCCAGCACCTCTGACGCGAGCAGCTCCGCCTCGTCGTCAACCACGACCCGCTCCGACACGAACCGGACGAGCGTCGACAGCTCGTCTGGCGAGTCCCTCAATTGCGCGTGGAGCGAGGGCGTGACGATGAGGTCGGCACACAGCCGATAGTAGAGGTCCTCACGAAAACGCCCGGCCGCGATCTCGGTGTCCAGGTCGCGGTTGGTGGCCGCGATCAGCTTGCCTTCGAACCGACGCTCGGTTGTTTCTCCGATCCGCTGGAGCTCACGGGATTGCAGCACGCGGAGCAGCTTGACCTGGATGGCGGCGTCGAGCTCGCCGATCTCGTCGAGCAGCACCGTGCCCAGCGGCGGACACGCCTCGAGCCAGCCGACCCGGTCCTCAAGCGCCCGGTGAAGGCGCCCTTTCGATGGCCGAACAACTCGGACTCGATCAGCGTGGGAGACAGCGCGGACAGGTTCAGCGGATGAAAGGCACCGTCGAGATCGCCGGCGAACGTCTCGCGCTGCGGATCGAACGGCACGTACCTCGACAGCCCGATGGCGCGCGCCACCAGCTCCTTGCCCGTGCCGGACAATCCCACCACGAGCGTGGTGACGTCACGCATGTGCCGGTAGAGCGACCGCCGGTAGCGGCGCATGTCGTGGGTGAATATTGATTGCCACACCGACGCGCGCAGTTCGGCCGCCGGACGCGAGGCGCCGATGATGTGTCGAAAGATGAGACCGAACGCGCGCCGGATCTGAAAGAAACAGGCGAACAGGTGGGGCGCGTCCAGCCCGTCGGGAAACGATCGCGACTCGATCCGCAGGAAGTGTGCGACGTCGCATTGAAACCGGTCATAGCAGCGGACCCGACGTCGGGCCGGCGTCGGGTCGACGTGCAGGTGGTACAGCTCGTCGGCGTAGCGTTCAAACAGCGTGTGCACCACCAGGTCGGCGTAGAGCCCCAGTTCGGTCTCCGACACCCTTGTCCGCCCCAGCAGTCGAACGCGCGCATCGTCCACCAGACGCTCGGCGACCGCACCGAGCTTCGACATGACGGCGGCGTCGCCCGGGCCGACACGGTAGCTCCAGACCGTCCCGTGCGGCTCGTAGTCGTCGCCGAGGATCTCGCGCTCGCGTTCGACGAAGGCCGGATCGAACGGGTTGCCGTAGGTAAGGGCCGCGAGCGCGTCGACGCGCCCACGTTCTTCAGACGGGAAAAGAGGCATTCATTCAGTGCACACACTTGAACACTGAATGATCTCTAATTGAACAGAAGAGCGATCTAGCTCAGAAAACGACTCAGGGAGCCACGGTACCGCTGAACTCGATGGTGATCTGAGGACGAACCCTGAGCATCCCGAGCATGACAGTCGGCGGCTCGACTCCGTAGTCGGTCATATCGAGGCGAACCTCGCCCTCGATGGTGGCGCCAGCCCCAAACTCGGTCAGCGTCATCGGCACGGCGACGGTTTCGGTCGTCTCCAGGATCGTGAGCGACCCGGACGCGGTGGCACCAGCAGAGGTGACCTCGTAGCTGTCCATCTGGAAGGTGATCTCGCCGAACTCGTCTGGCCGCATCGCCTCCAGGAGGTGCTCGGTCATCTCCTCGTTCGGGCAGGTGAACTCGGCCACCGGCACCGTCAGCGTGACGCCCTGCACGCCCGACGAGAACCCGGTGGCGGCGGCGCCGCCGCCCGCCGTGACCGCCGCGGTGCCACTCACCTCGCAGGTCCAGCCACGGATCGTGGAGTTGCCGGAGACGGCAAAGTCGACCGTCTGGGCCGACGCGGTCGCCGCCACGCCGAGGACGATACCGAAGAAGACCAACACGCGCGTTACGATGCTCATAGCTCCCTCAGAGTCCAAAGCCCATGCGGCTTTCGCGCATCATGATGGGGTTCGGGCCTTCCATCACCATCCGCGAGGTGATCTGGTCGATAGCGGCGGTCCGGGTCTGTCGCATCGCGATCCGCAGCTCATCGTGCAGCAGGTCGATGACTTTCGACACGCCGTCTTCGCCAAAGCCACCCAGACCCCACACATACGGGCGGCCGATACCGACGGCGTCCGCTCCGAGCGCCAGCGCCTTGAAGATGTCCGTGCCCCGGCGCACACCGCTGTCGATGAACACGGGCACGCGGCCACGCACGGCCTGCACCACCTCGGGCAGTGAATCAATGGCGGCCCAGCCACTCGACTCGGCGCGGCCACCGTGGTTCGACACGAAAATGCCATCGGCACCCGCATCCACCGCCAGTTCGGCCTCCTCGGCCGTGACGATGCCCTTCAGCACCAGCTTCATCTGAGTGATGTCGCGCAGCCGCTTCACATAATCCCAATCGTAGGGGTAACGCTCGCCCCGCGGTCCCTCCAGGCCCGCGCGCATCGGCCGCTGGTAGCCCGGCTGGTGGTTGTGACAGAGCTGACAGACCTCGCCCTCGTAGCCGTCGCCCTGCAGGGTTCGTCGCACGAGCTCGCGGTTGCTCCCACCGATCAGGTCAATCGTCCAGACCAGCACAGGACAACCAGCCGACTCGACCCGCTCGATCACCCGCTGGTTCACGTTGAAGTCGGGCACGGTGTAAATCTGGAACCAGTGCGGCTCGCCGCGCGCTTCCATGATCTGGTCATAAGACTGCGAGCTCGAGTGCGACTGCATCTGGAGGATGCCGTGCGTCCCGGCTGCGCGGGCCGCGCCCGCCTCCCCCTCGGTGTGATACGCCTCGTTGGCCGCGACCGGGCAGAGGAACAGCGGCGAGTCGAACTGCTCGCCGTAGAGCTCGGTGCTCAGATCCGGGTTGTTCGCGGAAGGACCCAGACGACGCGGCCGGATGATCCGACGCGTGAAGCCCTCACGATTGGCATACCGCGTCTCGAAGTCGTCGACGCCGAGATGCAGATAGTCCCAGTGCTGCGGCAGGTTGTTCGCGTGGCAGACCCGTTCGAAGTCCCAGACGTTGATCGCATCATCGACCGACTCGATCAGCTGCCCGTTGAACTGGCCATCAATAGCATCCGGCAACTGCTGCGCCTCAGGCGCCTGCCCCAGCCCGGGGTACTCCTGGCGCGAAGTCGCCAGCGGCATCTCGACCCCGCACTTCGCGCAGGTGGCCGCCGGCGCCGCGGCGCGACGCTCCGCCTCGTTGGCCAGCGCACGCTGCCAGCTGGCCGGGAGTCCCGCGGACGCCAGCCCCAGGAACGGACTGGCCGCCAGAAGCTTGAAGAGCTGCCGCCGGCTCGCGCCTTGGGCGCTGAGGGGTCGATCCGATCCTCGTCGCGTCATGTCCATTCTCCTGGAACGTACCCGGGTGTTCTCGTACCGATTCCGATCGCGCAAGTGTAGCCGAACGGTCCCCGATTGCAACCGCGCCGCCGGCGCCGCTTTACCGGAGTCGCAGCTCGGAGACGCACTCGACGTAAGAGCTGAACGGAAACATGTCGAACGCCGTGCACCGCTCGACCGTGTAGCCCGCCGCACCGAGCTGCCGCAGGTCTCGCGCATGGGCCTCGGCCGAGCAGCACACGAGGCACACGCGAGCCGGTCGGAGTGCTCCCAGCGCTTCGTTCACCGCCTCACCGCACCCGGCGCGTGGAGGGTTGGCGATCACGAGATCTGGGGATCGCGAGTGCGCCGTCGACAGGTAGGCGCCGGCCTCGGCCCGCACATAACGGGCGGTACGGCCGAGCCGCGTGGCATTGAGCCGGGCCGCGTCGACCACTCGAGGGTCGGCATCGACTCCGGTGAGCGCCGGACCAGCTCCGGCCAGAAGGCCATGCACGCCGGCGCCACAGTAGAGATCCAGCAGGTCGTCCGCAGGCTCGCGATCGGCGGCGGCACGGACCGTGGCGAACAGCTGGCCCGCCAGTCGATGGTTGGTCTGGAAGAACGCCATCGGATGCGACCGGAGTTCGACCCCGCACACCTGATGCGCCACGAGCGGCTCGCCCGCGGTAAGAGACTGCGACGGCACCGACACGCCGGTGAACCGCTCGTCGCGCTCGAGCATCGCTTCTGCCCACGGGCGGAACGAGACCGCCTCGGCGCGATCCACTGCCATGACGAGGTGGGCCTGCTCTGTGCCCTGCCCCAGGCACAGGTCGAAGCCTCGCACAGGGAACTGGCTGACGGTCTCCTCGAGGTGGGCCACGACCCGCTCGACAAGCTGCCGTCCAACCCGCGTCAGGATCCAGACAGTGGCCCGCCAGTCCCCCGAGCCACCGAGCGGATCGGCACCTGACACGACGCAACGGCCCTTGCTGGCGTCGACCGAGAAACGCGCGTGAGATCGGAATCCCCCCTCGATCGGGCCGGACCGGAGCTCGAAGTCGGGAGAGGCAGGGAGCCCGTCGAGCAGCTGTTCGAGCCGGGACCGGGTCTCGGCGAGGTGCTGCTGGTAGCGGGCGAGCAGGCGACGTGGTGGCACCATCGGCTCCCGTATCATGACCGCATCAGTTACCAGGGTGAGGACAGACCGATGGACAGCACCACGATCCGCGGCTATCGGGCCGCCGAGAATCTCTATCACCGATACCTGACCGGTACCATCCTGCGCGCCGTGATGACCCGGGGCGCCGCCGACGCCACCGAACTGGTGTTCAGGCTGTTCCGACGGCAACAACAGGCCACCCTGCTCCCGGGCCTCGAGAAGCTGGGCCTCCTGGGCCTCCCCGACGCGGTGGCGTGCGGGCAGTATCACTATCTGTCGAACTATCTCGGCAATGTGGGCGTCGAGTATGCCTACGAGAGCGACCGCAAGACCTGGGTGCGCTATCTGCCGCCGCGCTGGATCTGGGACGGCACGGCGATCTGCGGGATCCCTACCGACGTCTCGAGGGCGATGATGCGGGGCTGGCACGCCCACAACGGCGTGACCCTTGGCAACCCGCGTCTGGGGTTTGTCTGCACCATGCAGACGACAGACGGGCAACCGGGACTCGAAGGCTATTTCTACGAGTACGACCATGACCTGGCCCCGGAGGAGCGACTGCGGTTCGCCCCAGAGGAGGTCTCGCCAGTGTTTGATCTGGACGCGATGCCCACCCTGGATGCGAGCGACTGGCCCGAGGAACGGGTCCGCAAGGCGTTGCGGAACTACGCGATGCAGTACGTGCGCAACCTGCTTCCGGAAATCGTGCGGGTGTTCGGCCCACTGGAGGGCGCCAACCTGGGGCGCTCCGCCGCGCGACTGATCGGCATGCAGTACTACCGTGAGACGGCCGAGATGCTGGGAGTGACACAGACCGGGCCGTCCGGCTTCGCCGCCTTCATGACGGCGCTGGGCGCAGGTCAGGGCGACGAGATGTCAACCGAGGAGGCGGGCGGCACCCTGGTCGTGCGGCAGCACACCTGGAAGCTGATGCGGAGAGTCGCCCCGCTGGACGACGCCGTGTTCGAGGCCTGGAACGGCCTGTGGGAAGGCGCGCTCGCGGTGCACGACCGTTCTCTCCACCTGGCGGTCACGCGGCGGCTGGACCGCGGCGACAACTGCTTCGAGTGGCGTCTGGGCAGATGACCGCGCTCGGCCCTCGAAGCGAACCACTACAATGCAGAGGTGATTTTCGTACCTCGCGATACGGTTCTCCCCCTGGGCGCCCTGGCCGAACATCTGGGCGGCACGCTGGTCGGTAATGGGGACGTCAGCATCCATGGCGTCTGCTCGCTCGACGAACAGGCGCCCGATGCCATCGCCTTCTCGAACGCCACCACGTCTGCGGCCCTGGCCGAAGTCCTGACCAGTCTCCAGGCGCGAGCGCTGATCGTCAGCGACGCGATCGACGAGCTGCCCTCCGGCGCCCCGCCGCTCATCCGCGTCAAGGCGCCGCTCCCCGCGATGATCTCGCTGGTACCCCTCTTCTACGCGGAAATCGAGATGGAGCGGGTCGTCAGCGAGAAAGCCGACGTGCATCCGTCAGCGACGATCGGGGACGAGGTCCACATCGGCGCCTTCTGCTCTGTTGGCGCGCAGGCGGTCATCGGAGATGGGGCCGTGCTGTATCCGGGCGTGGTGATCTACCCACACGCCCAGATCGGCTCGGGCTCGATCCTGCATGCCGGCGCCACCGTCCGCGAACGATGCATTGTTGGCCGTGATTCGGTCGTACAGAACGGCGCCGTGATCGGGTCGGACGGTTTCGGCTACTACCCGACCCCCGAGGGGCACCAGCCGATTCCCCAGGTGGGCGTGGTCACCCTCGACGACAAAGTCGACGTGGGCGCCAACACCTGCATCGACCGGGCGGCGCTCGGCACGACCCCGATCTCGCGAGGCGTGAAGATCGATAACCTCGCCCAGATCGGCCACAACGTCAGCATCGGCCAGGATGCGATTGTGTGTGGCGACGTAGCCATCGGCGGGAGCACCAAGATCGGGAAAGGGGCGGTCCTGGCCGGAGCATCCAGCTTCGCCGACCATCTGGAAATCGCCGACGGGGCCCGGTTCACCGGCCGCGCCGCGGCCGGTCATGTGCAGAAGTACGAGAAAGGCGACTATACGGGGTATCCGGCCCGGCCCATCACTCAGTGGAAACGCGAGCAGGTGATGATCCGCAAGCTACCGTCGATGCTCAAACGACTTCGGGCGCTGGAAGAAGCGGCCGGGGGCCAGCCGTAGCGGCCCCCGACCCGATGGTCCCTACTGCACCGAGTACTTGGTGAACGCGCCGCCAGCCTGCGCCAGCGAGTTCGGCCCCTCGGCCGCAAACACGTTCCCATCGGCATCCACGGCCACACCCTCACCCGCCGTGCCCTGATAGACCCGGTTCTCCCGCTCGAAGGGCGGGATCATGGCGGTGATGTAGTCGCCGTCCACCGGACCGATCCGGACGCCGTTGCGCCAGTTCGGGTGATTCATCGGACTCGACTCGGAGTCGATCGCGTAGACCATGCCGTCCTTGATGAACAGGCCGCTGATCCGGCCGTAGGCATAACGCGACTCCAGGTAGTTGCCCTCCTGGTCGAAGATCTCGAGCCGGTGATTGCCACGATCGGCCACCCATAGACGCCCCTGATCGTCGAACTCCATCGCGTGCGGGGTTCGAAACTGGCCGTGCTCGACTCCGAGCTGCCCCCACTCCTTGATGAAGGTGCCGTCGGGCGCAAACTTGAGGATGCGGGCCGTGGCGCCGGACTCGAGCCCTTCCTGCAAGGCCCGGTTGTTGGTCATGCCCTGACCCTGGTGGCCATCCGAGACGTAGATGCTGCCGTCGGGACCCACGATCACGTCATTCGGCTGGTTCAGCTGACCCGGACCGCTGCCGGGCTGCCCGGCGGTGCCGAGGCTCATCAGCAGCTCACCCTCGGGGCTGAACTGGTGGACCTGGTGCCCCTTGGTGCCTTCCTCGTTGACCGCGAAGTCGGTCACCCAGACGGTACCGTCCTCAGCCGCGTGGATCCCGTGGGGCGTGACCATGACACCGCCCCCGAAGTTGGCGAGGACCTCACCGGTGTTCCGGTCGAACTTAAAGATCGGATCCACCGGGTTGCTGTCGCAAGTGACCGGCGCGCCGGCGCCGAAGGTGCCTGCGCCGCATCGCTCGTACGCCCAGAGATGACCGTCGTTCGGGTCGATGTCGACACCAGCCGTCGAGCCCCACTCGCGTCCCTCGGGCAAGGTCCCCCAATTCTGGGTAACTACAGGATTCGGATTCGGCATTCCCTCGCCACTGATCGAATTCCCGGCTGGCGTCTCAGCCGCGGCAGGCTCTTCCATGGCGGCCGGCGCCTCTGATGGCGCGCCGCAGCCGGCGAGGAGGCTTCCCGCGCAGACGAATGACAGCAACTGCAAGGTTCGCTTCGATGACATGACTGACTCCCTTCGACCGAGCAAACAGATCTCGTTGAATCGCCTACCGTAGCATGGAAGTGCCGCCGACCGACTGGCTAGGCGTTGGGCTTGGCCCAGCCCCGGGCTCGATCGATCGCCTGCCGCCACCCCGCGACCCGTCGCTCACGCTCTCGCCGCGGCATGGCAGAACGGAACTCGCGGTCGAGGGCCCACTGCTCGGTCACCTCGCGGGTGCTCTTCCAGAACCCGGTCGCGAGACCGGCCAGATAGGCGGCGCCGAGCGCCGTCGTCTCGTTGACTCGAGGACGCGCGACGGTCTTGCCCAGCAGATCCGCCTGGAACTGCAGCAGGGCGTCGTTGACCACGGCCCCTCCATCCACACGTAGCGCGCGCAACCGCACCCCGGCGTCTCGCTCCATCGCCTGGACGACATCGAGGGTCTGGTACGCCATCGACTCGACCGTGGCCCGGGCGATCTGTGCCGCCGACGTCCCGCGGTCGATCCCCACGATCACCCCGCGCGCATACGGGTCCCAGTAAGGCGCGCCCAGGCCGACCAGTGCGGGCACGAAGTAGACTCCGCCCGCGTCGGCGCTTTGTGCCGCCAGGTGCTCCACATCCGACGACCGACGAATCAGCCCGAGGCCATCGCGTAGCCACTGCACCGCCGCGCCGGCCACGAAGACCGACCCTTCGAGGCAGTAGCTCGTCCGTCCCTTGACCCGCCAGCCGATGGTGGTCAGCAACCCGTTCTCTGAGGCGACGGCCTGCGCGCCGGTGTTCATCAACAGGAAGCAGCCGGTGCCGTAGGTGTTCTTGACCATGCCGGGCCGGAAACAGGCCTGCCCAAACGTGGCCGCTTGCTGGTCCCCCGCGATCCCGGCCACTGGCACCGAGGCGCCCAGGAGCTTGCGATCCGTTTCTCCGAACACGCCGCTCGAATCACGCACATCGGGCAGCATCTCGCGGGGCACGCGGAGAATCTCCAGCAGGTCGTCGTCCCACTCCTGGCGGTGGATGTCATAGAGCAGCGTGCGGCTGGCGTTCGAGGGATCGGTGGAGTGGACCCGACCGCCGGTCAAGCGCCAGAGGAGAAACGTATCGATCGTGCCCGCCAGAATCTCCCCTCGCGCCGCCCGCCGGCGCAAGCCACGGTGCCGGTCGAGCAGATAAGTCAGCTTGGTGCCGGTGAAGTAGGGATCCAGTACCAGGCCGGTCTTGGCTCGGAACGTCGCTTCGAGCCCGTCGGCTTTCAGACGGTCGCAGATGGGCGCCGAGATCCGGCTTTGCCAGACAATCGCGTTGGCCACCGGCTGCCCCGTCGCCTTCTCCCACACCACCACCGTCTCCCGCTGGTTGGTGATGCCGATCGCCGCCACGTCTTTCGCCGTCAGGTTGGCGCCACGAATCGCGGCGCGGGCCGTGGCCAGCTGGGTCTTCCAGATGGCCTCGGGGTCATGCTCGACCGCGCCCGGGGCCGGGAACAGCTGCGGAAACTCACGCTGGGCGGTACCGGCCACCCGGCTGGATCGCCGGAAGACGATGGAACGGCTCGATGTGGGGCCTTGATCGAGAGCGAGAACGACTTTGTCCATGTCCTACCAGCCGAGCATCTGAAAGAGGAGCGCGCCGGCCACTCCACCGACCAGCGGGCCGACGACGGGAATCCAGGCGTAGTCCCAGTCAGAGTCGCCCTTGTTCGGGATCGGCAGCAGGGCGTGGGCCAGCCGGGGCCCGAGGTCACGCGCCGGGTTGATGGCGTAGCCGGTGGGACCGCCGAGCGACAGCCCGATGGCCCACACCAGGAAGCCGACGAGCAGTGGGTTGATCCCGGTAGCGAACACGCTGGAGAGATCCAGCGTCTCGGTGCTCAACTCGCTCGCGTTGGCCGCGATGGCCAGCACCCCGAACACCAGCACCGCCGTGCCGACCGCCTCGGGCAACAGATTCGCCGTGGTCGAACGAATCTCTGGACCGGTGGCAAACACGGCCAGCTTGGTCGGCCCGTCGTCGGTCGCGGCGAAGTGCCGGGCGTAGCTGGCCCAGACGATGACGGCGCCGACGAACGCTCCGACCATCTGGGCAAGCAGGTAGGGGATGACGTCGGTCCACGGGAACTGGCCGATCGTGGCCAGCCCGACGGTGACCGCCGGATTGATGTGGGCGCCGCTGATCCGCCCCACGCAATAGACGGCGACCGCGACCGCCAGCCCCCACCCGGCGGTGATGACAATCCAGCCGGAATCGTGTCCCTTGGTTCTGGCCAGGACCACGTTGGCGACCACCCCGTCGCCCAGGATGATCAACAAGCAGGTGCCGACGAACTCTGCGACGTAGGACTCCATCACGAGGCTCCGAGGTGTGCTCGACGCGAGCCGATCACCGGGGGAACAGATCGGGATTGTCGGTGAAGACCCCGGTGGCGCCAAGGTCGTCGAACAGGTAACGCATGTAGGCGCCCGCGTCCTCGAAGCCCTCTGGCAGGCGACTGGCGCGCACTGTGTAGGGGTGAATCTCGAGCCCGAGGTCGAGCGCCGCGGCAGCTCGGGTCGGGTCGCGGGCGATCAACGGGGCGGCCGGACCGATGCCGTCGGCGTAGGCGGCCACGTCGCTCAACCCGGCATCGCTCAGCAGCGTCGCCGCCTGTTCACCGCCGCCGACCAGCTGCACCAGGTCGTAGGTCTCTCCCGTCAACTCGTACATCCGCTTCAGGCTGGCGGGGCTGAACGACTGCACGTAGACCGGCGTGTCGACCTGCGAGGCTGGTTGGTCGAGTCCGTTGTCGGCCAGGACCCGGGCCAGCTCGGACTCCATGGTCAGCCCCAACGCCTCGTAGCCCTCGGGGTCCTTGGTCTCGGGGTAAATCCCGGCCTGCCCCTTCACCAGATCAATCGCCTCCTGGAAGGTCGGCACCGTCGTCCCGGCGAACTCCGCGTCGAACCAGGAGCCGGCGTCGAGCGTCTTGATCTCCTCCAGCGTAAAATCGGCGACCCGCCACACATCGCGCGTCCCTCCCCTCCACTCGATCTCGGTGGACCGATTGGGGAAGAGCTCTTCGACGTTGGTGGTGCGATCGAGCGTGGTGTCGTGCATGCAGATGAGCACACCGTCGCTCGTCAGCTGCAGGTCCTGCTCGACGAAGTCCGCCCCCATCTCGATGGCGAGCGCGTAGGCCGTCAACGTGTGCTCGGGAGCATAGGCAGAGGCGCCGCGATGGGCGATATTGATCGGCCCGTCGTCGGTCCCGTCGACCACTCCGAAGTCGAGCGATGTCTCGACCGGCTCGATCTCCGACTCGGTGCAGGCCCCCGCGACCAAGATCTCCCCCGCCATCAGCCAGGCTACCCGCCAGTCTCGTAGATTCATCAACCGGAGAATGACCGGAGCCGGGTGACAGCGTCAAGACCTCCCTGCTCTTGCGTCGCCCCAGAAGAGGCTGGCAGCGCTAAGATATGGTGAAATCGAACCTTAGCGGCGTTCTGGGCTCGGCGGCCGACGTCGTGGGCGCGATGCGCATCCGCTTATGGCGACCTCCGCCGAGCGGAACGGCTGCCTCGTCCCGAGCTTCTGGCCTTGCAGGCTGGGAAGCTCGACGCCTTCCTGCGCCACACGGTCGAACATTCTCCTTCCTATAGGGACCGCGCGCGCCACGGGCCACCGACCTGTCACAGCTGGAGCCGCTGACCCGCAGGGACGTCGTGCAGTCTCTCGATCGACTGCTGACAGCTCGTGACCTCGACCGCGACCGCGTGTATGGCCAGCTCGGACAGCCCGGACGGGCCCCTGGGTCGTGGTCGCGACGTCAGGCACCACCGGTGAACTGGTGGCCGTACCGTATTCGCGTCAGGAGTGGCACACAGCCCTTGCGTATGTGATTCGCCCCGCGACGCGCCGCAGGCGGAGCCTCTATGAAGGCCTGCTGGATGCCCGCCGGTTCGCAAGCCTCTTCACACAGAACCCCGTGCACGTCTCGAGCCGGCTCCTGCACACCCTTGACGTAACCGGCAGGCAGCTGCACCTGTCAGCCGGTCTCCCCGCCGTGGAGATAGTGGCTGCGCTCCAGAAGTTTCGGCCGACGTCGCTCGGCGGCTATCCGTCGGTGATGGACGTCCTGGCCAAGGCGCAACTCGATGGCGAGCTGGATATCGCTCCACGGGCGGTGGCGGCGACCGGGGAGGCACTTCCGGCCGACTTTCGCGACCGCGTAGCAGAGGCGTGGCAGGCGGAGGTCTTCGACACCTACGGCGCGACCGAGACCGGCGCGATCGCCGGGGAGTGTCATGCCCACACCGGCATGCACGTTGAGGAGGACAACGTCATCGTTGAGGTCGTTGACGATCAGCATCGCGTGCTGCCGGCAGTGGTGTTCTTCTGACCTGCCTCTCGAATCGCACCCTTCCGCTCGTACGCTACCTGATTGACGACGTCATCCAGCTCGACGACACGCCCTGTGTGTGTGGGACGCCCTTCGCCCGGATCCTGTCGGTCGAGGGGCGCAAAAGCGAACAGCTGACCCTACACACCGAGGCTGGCGGCACAGCCATCGTGAATCCGCTAGTCGTCGAGGGGCCGCTCCACGCGCGGCGAGATATCCGCCGCTTCCAGCTGCGCAATCCAGCCAGCCGTTGCGAACTGCTGGTGGTGTGGGGACGGCGGACCGAGGGGGCGAAGATGCGGTGAGACGCGCGATCCTGGCGGCCCTGGCGCCGAAGGGTGTGTCCGCCGCGGCCGTCGAGGTCACCAGTGTCGAGACCATCGAGGAGGAGCGGGGGGGGCACCGACAAGCGCCATCGGGTCGTCAGCAGCTAGCGGGGGTGGTCGTCGCTCTGTGGCTGCTCGACAACACCCGACGACGAAATAACACCAAGGGGAATATTTTTTTTGAATACTCAAAACACGTGTGCACTGTACCATGACACTCGGGAGGGGTTCATGAGCGCAGTCGGCATCGCGAGTATCGTCCTGGGGAGCGTGGCCGTCGTCCTCCGCGGATCCACGATCGTGGCGCCGGAACCGACTCTCCGATGGTTTGTCGGGGCAATCGACAAGAAGGGCTCGATCCGAGGCATGGGAGCATTCTGCTTGACGCTGGGACCCCCGATGGCGTGGGCCGGCAGCTCGGAGGACAGCATCCTGGCGCTCCTGGTGTTGACCGTGGGCAGGATATGGAGCGTGCTGGGGGCCGCAGCGGTGCTTGTCCCAGGCGCCATCGTGAGAGGCATTGCCGCGCTCCTGCCCACCGACCCGGACAACAGGCTGGCAGTGTGGCGGCTTGGCGGACTGAAAGCCGCCTTCGGCGTACTCCTCATCTACTTCGGCGCGCGCGCGCTCTGATGGCCGCGTCGACCTACCCTCGCGCTATCTCTACCAGAACGTCGCGAGCCCGATGAACGGCGTGGCGGTACCGTGCGGGTCATCGTCGCTAGAAGCGAAAGAGTCGGGTGAGCTTAACGACCAGCGCGCGATTCTCGAGCACCGGTGAGCGGAAATCGAGTGTGTTCCGCTCGTCGGTGTAGACCACGAACAGCTCACTCCCCGGCTGATACTCCCAGCGAAACCGCAGGTTGGTACCGAGCGAGTCGAGGGTGGAGTTGTACTGGAGCAGCGCGGCGGCGAACATCCGAGGGGTCAGCGAATAGGTCGTGCGGGCCGAGACGAGCCTGGTCGTGAAGTCGCCGTGCGCCAAGGTGATCCGGTTGAACGACATCGACGGCTCGACACTCAACTGCGGCGACAGCGTGAGCCGTCCGAACGTGTAGCCCACGCCGACGCGGTCGCCATCGAAGAAACCGCCGTGGTCGAAGCTGAGGCCGCCTGACAGCATGCGCTGCTGTCCGAAGGCATAGACGAGCCGTGTATTGGTGAAGCGGTATTCACCCACGGGGATGCCGATGTCCGACGTGATGTCGAACGAACGGTCCAGCCGCTCGTAGTTGTCGGTCGTGCCGGCGAACAGGTAGTCGCCATTCTCGAACTCGATCCCGAAGATGCCTTGCTGCAGGCGCGTCTCCAGCTGATCGGCACCGTCGGTCGTGTAGTCGAGGCTGGCCTGGAACAAGAACTTCCGGATCGACTCGATTCCGCGCGGTCGTGGACTGAACCGGAGCTCGGCGAAGTTGCGTCGGAAGTCGTCGCGCGGGACGAAGCCCAGCTCGGGGTTGAAGTTCGCCCCAACCGCCAGTCGATCGAGGGTGAGTCCCCACCGATCGCCTCCGTATTCGAACAACGCCTGATAACTCAGATCGTCTCCGCTCACGCCTGGGGTCTGCGTGCGAGCCAGGTAGGAGGAGATCCGGACGTTGTCATAGAACGAAAAGACGCCGTCGACACCAAACGTCTGGTTCGATCCATCCCCTTCGAGCGACACCGATCGCCCGGTAAAGAGTGCCCCGACCGCACTCCGACGCAGGACGTCCCGCTTGGCCCGCAGCACGGAGAAATTGGTCGAGCTGACGCCCGAGACCGCCTCGTCCCCCGTCTGTACGTTCAGCAGCCCGAGGCTGTAGGGCCCCACCTTCCCGGTGAGGCGTCCGCCCGCCTGGATCGGCACGGTCCGCCCGTCCTGCAACCCGATGCGCCGACTGAAGAACATGATCGGGGCGGTGCCCCCGCCGAACTGGCTGCCGCCAAAGTAGAACGTGGTGGCGTCACCGCCCTGCTGCCCACCGGCGAAATCAAAGATGCCCTGGCCCTCCAGGAAGAACTCCCGCTTCTCGGGAAAGAACAGGCTGAACCGGGTCAGGTTTACCTGCTGCTCGTCCACCTCGACCTGGGCAAAGTCGGTGTTGTAGGTGACGTCGGCGGTGAGACCGGCGGTCACCCCGAACTTGGCGTCGAAGCCCGCATCGCCACCCAGGGCGTTCCGAACGGCCGGGGACGCAGTCAGATCGGAGCTGAGATCAGAGATGGCGTAGGGCTTGACCTCGACCCGGGCGCCTGGCGCAGGCACCTCGAGCCCCGCGAGTGTCGCTGCCGACGACATCTTGTAGAGCCCTTCCCAACTCAGCGACGCCGGCATCGGCGTGATGAACGAGACCTCGTTCTTCGACGGAACCCGGCGCTGGACGTTGACGCCCCACACCTGCGCCGGACCGGACCCGTAGCGCAGCGACTTGAACGGAACGGCCATCTCCATGGTCCATCCCTGGTCGAAGCGTCCAACCTGAACGTCCCACACGGTGTTCCAGTCGACGTTCTGGCTCCGCTCGTCGGTGATTAGCGAGTCGAACAGTCCGCCCACCGCATTGGTGGTGAAGGCGAAGGCGTTCCGCCGGTCGTAGAACGTGTCGAGGACCACCGTGATGGTCTCGTTGCCGTACATGTTGAAGCTGTCGCGATTCATCACGTTGGCGATGATGCGCCCGGGGTCTTCGCTCCACGCACGGGTCGACACGTACAAGGTGTCGGCGTCGAACGACACCCAGACCTCGGTCTGATCGGTGGCCGGAGCCCCCTCGTCCGGTTCCTGCTGGATCAGGTCCGTCACCGGGTCAACATCCCGGTAGAGGCGCTCATCCAGCAGGCCATCGAGCACGAGCGGCTCGTTGAGCGGGATCGCCCGCATGGTCACCCTTCCCTGGGCGTCTCGGGCCACGACCTCGGGCGGGGCTGGAGGCGGGGGGCCGGGGATTCTCCCGGCACCCGCGACCTCGAACCCCGCGGCGCCTCGTCCGGACGCGGACGGCGGCGGAGAGGTAGGCGTAGCCACTTCGCGCCCAACGGCCCCGAGTCGGGCCACCAATTGGTCTTGTAGCTGGAAGAGATCTTTGAGACCGCCGTCGAGTTCGACGGGTCGCTCGGGCCCGGCGCCGGTCATCAATCGTGCGGTGATCTGAATCGTTCCGCCGTGGATCTGAAACGTACCGGTGACCGCCCAACGCGCCCCGGCCGGGACGTCGTGCCTGAGGTCTGTGGCGACGGTCTCGGCGATGCCCTGCCCGATCCAGTCGTGCAGCCCATCGCCGCTAAGGTTCTCGAAGCGGGTAACGTCGAGCGTGCCCGGTCGCTGATCGGCCCCCGACGCGACGGCTTGCGCCGACGCCGCCGTCACCGAGAGCGCGGCAAGGGCGAACGAAACGAGCCCGGACAGAAGTCCCCGAAGTAACACAACCCTTGATCATACCTCCCAGGACTGGGCGACATGGAGTTTTGACGGCGAGTGCCGGGCCAGTGCGTCAGAACGTGGCAAGTCCCATGAACGGCGTGGCGGTGCCGTTCGGAATCTGCATCATCGTCCACGACACCATGAACTCCCACCGCTGCAGGCGAGCCGCCACCTCGGCCACCTCCAGGTAGTAGCCGTTGTCGATGGTGGGGGTGCCCCACATCGGAATCAGCATGTCGTGAATCGGGCGGTTGTGCTGATCGACGCCGGAGGGCTGCACGTCGGCGACAGCATCACCGCCAAGGATCGCGATGTCGCGCTCCTTCAGCCAGGGGAGCACCGAGGCGTGCAGACCGGCGGTCTCCCCACCATAGTTCCAGGGGCCTTCCGCCTCGCGGCGGGCCCACCGCCCGGTTCGGAGAAACACCGCGTCGCCAGGGCCGATGGTGATGCCCGAAAACTCCTCCCACGCCTCGAGATCCTCGACATAGAGAGCCTGGCTCTTGTCGAGATACGGCACTCCTTTGAGCAACGGCATGTCGATGAGCACGCCGCGGGTCACATAGCCCGGCCCCATCTTGTCGACTGACGCCCCGCCCATGCAGCCCTGGCCGGTGTACATCATCGGACGCCCGCCATAGATCCGCTGGGACCGCTCCTGCCAGCCCTCGTCTTTCACGGGGTAATGGCACAACGCGTCGATATGGCTGTTCCCCCCGTCGTGGGTGGCGAAGCTGATCGCATCGAGCGCGGCGCCTCGCACCTCTGGAGCATCCGGCTCCTGTCCCGGAATCCAGTGTCGATTCAGCACCCGCATGTTCGACGTGTCCCGCATCGGCTCGTCCAGGTTCACAGGGTCCGGGAAGTGATAGAGGCGCACCGAGATGCCCTCGCTGACGAGCGCGACGGCTTCCCGGGTCTTCTCCGGAGTGATCAGATTCAGGGTGCCCCGGTCGTCGTCAGGCCCCCAGCGCCCCCAGTTGCTCTGCTCCTCGAACCACTCGAGCATTTGCTCGTGCGTCACCAGACGCTCGGGCAGCTGGGTTGACGGGTCCAGCTGAGGCTGGCTGTCCTGCTGTGCCTTCACAACCGCATCCGGCAGGACCACGCCGCCGGAGCCGAACATCAGCACACCCACGCCAGCCAGCAGAGCGCCACGCAATATCGAATTGGTCATGTCAGTACCCCTCGAGAATCGGAAGTGCTTCGTCGGTCGGTTCCGCCTGCACACCCAGCGCGTTGGCCGTCATCGACGCCAGGCGGGACCGTGCCACCACCACGGCAATGCTCATCAACTGGTGCGTGTCGTAGTGCTCGGCAAGATCGTCCCAGGTGGAGTCGGATATGGCGGCGTCGCGATACATCTCGTTCGCCGCTTCGATCAGGGCACGCTCCCTGGGGCTCCACCCCGGCGCGTCAGCCCCCTGCGCAATCCGGACCGGGTCCAGACCAAGGCGGCGCGCACGCCCGACTCGCTCGGCCCAGTGAGAGGCCGCCCGGGTGTTCCACGCGGTGCGAAGCATCAGCAACTCGCGGTCCTGGGAAGTAAGTGACGCTCCTTCATGACCGGGAACCTGAGCCTCGCTCGACTGCCAGCGGTCCGCCAGCGCCGGATGCCGGCGAAGTGTGCGGATGAGCGGCGCCCCGTCGCTGTCGGCCGGAGCGACCCGTGGCGTCGTCGCCGGGAGGGTCGGTGCGGCCGCGTCGAGCCAGTAGGCGACCGTCGTCCTGGGCATCGGCAACGAAGCGCGATCGGCGTCCGGCTGCACGCCAATCGTGTTGAACAGGACCGCGTGCGCGGTGATCGTGGCGATGGTCACCACGGCATCGACCAGGCTGGCTTGGTCGTAAGGTCCCGACAGGCCCTGCCAGGTCTCGTCGGTCACCGCTGAGTTTCGATACAGCTCGTCGGCCAGGCCGATGAGCTCGGCCTCGACGCCCTCCCACCCGTCCGCGGGCCCGGCCGCGACCCGCAGCACATCATCCGGGTCCAGACCGGCCTCGGCAGCTCGGCTCGTCTGGCTGGCCCACAGGCTGGTGTTCTGGGTCAACCAGGCCGTCCGTAGGACGAGCAGCGCGCGGTGGCGCGGCGACAGCGACGACTCGTCGGCCGCGTAGGTGAGGAGCGGGAACACCTGTTCGGCCATACCGGGAGCGCGAAGCAGCGTGTGCAGCGCGGCCTCTGGAGCGCCCCGAGCGCCGTATCGCTCGACCACCGCTCGCTGGGCCGGGCTCCACTCCTCTTCCGGCAAGGGCGAGATCCGAAACGGCGTCCAGGCCGGCATCGTTAGAATGTTGCCAGGCGGGTCGGTGACCGCCAGAGCCGGCTCGATCCGGAAAAGGATCGCGTCATCCTCCTCAGTCAACAGATACAGCAGCCCGTCCGGTCCCTGGGTGACGTCACGGATCCGCTGTTTGAGATCGGTGAGCAACCACTCCCGGCGCACCTCCTGCCCGAGGCGATTGAAGACCACTCGCTCGAGGTGTCCCGTCCGCTGCATCCGCCCGACCATCATCGAGCCCACGAACAGGCTGCCCTGCCATTTCGGGAAGTGCGTGCCGGTATAGAAAGTCAACCCCGAGGGGCCGATCGACGGCCACCACAACAACTCCGGGTCGGTGAACTCCGACAGGCTTGGAGCGTCGGTGAGCCGGGAACCGCCGTAGTCGCGGCTGTAGGTGGCCATCGGCCACCCGTAATTGCCTCCCGGCTCGATGATGTTGGCTTCGTCCCCGCCCTGAACCCCATGTTCGGTCGCCCACAGCTGGCCGGTGTCAGGATGATGGGCGAGACCGATCTGGTTGCGGTGACCGAGCGAGTAGATCTCCGGCAGGTAGCCGGTGCGGCCGACAAACGGGTTGTCCTCTGGGGCAGTACCGTCGTCGTTCAGGCGAAGCAACTTGCCGAAGTGAGTGCCGGGGTCCTGCGCGGCGTCCCGACCAACGCGGCGGCATCCATCGGGAGGCGCCGCGACGCCATAGGAGAACATCGCCCCACCCACCGTCATGAAGAGGGTACCGTCCGGGGCCCAGTGGATACGAGACGCCGCCACGCCGCCTTCCCAGCCCTCGGCGACGAAGATATCGGCAACATCCCGCAGCTCCCCGTCGGCGAGCCGACCACGCGCCAGCGCGATGGTCGCGCCCGCCTGGCCTCCGCAGGTCTGCGGCTTCGAGTAGCTCAAATAGACCAGGCTGTCATCCTCGGGGTGGACGGCCACATCCATCAGACCGGCTGGTCGAGTGGCGATGAACACCTCGGGGACACCCGGGATCTCCGGATCCAGCAACTGGCCGTTTCGAATGATCCGCAGCGCGCCGCGATCGCGCTCGGTGACAAGGATGTCGCCGTTGTCCCGGAACGCCATACCCCACGGATGAGACAGACCGTCAGCGATAGGCACGACCCGAATCCGATACTCGGCGGTATAGAGCGTGACCGGTTCTGTCGGTGCAGGGACCGCCGGAACGATGCTCGGTCCCTGCGCGGCCCCCGCGTCAGCACCCGCGATCAGGGCCACCAGAGCCAGCGTCGGGATTCGACCAGAGGATCTCCTCGGGGGCACGCGAACATGGTATGTCGAGCTCGTGGTTCCGGAGGCTCGAGACGGACTGGGCTCTGCCATGGGGAGGCTCCAAGATCTTCAGTCGTAACGATGCTGAACCGCCCCGGGTTTTCCAGAGCGCTCGTTAGTTGACTCCGGCCACCATGGCTGGGGTCTCGTGCCGCTGATAGTACTGCTCTTCGTACTCGGCCGGTGG
>MDTE01192987.1_pt1 | contig 72181 bp, 67 predicted proteins | sample 811231 | NCBI WGS metagenome assembly MDTE01 (sample SAMN05326651, study PRJNA326480) | marine metagenome | isolation source: seawater | place: Indian Ocean: Red Sea | collected 2010
AGAGGCAGCTTTTGATCGCCAAGGCAAAGGTCCACGGTCTAGATTGCCCGCTTCAAGTAACACTAGATCCTCACGTTGGTCATTTGGAATGACCCGCGCCGCATAAGTTTGCCCATTCTCGTCACTAATCCGCGCCAAGTCATCGGCTAACACAATGTGCCGATTGGTGGCTACAATTTTTGGCCCAACATAAACTGCACTTCCAACACGACCGCCGATTTCGAGCTTAAAGACAAATCTCGAAAATGCGCAGACCTGCTTGTCAGCGGCGCAGTAGTCAGCTGCAAATCCCGTTGATCCTATTGAAGGCAAGCAAACTGTGACCGCAAGCATCAGCACCCAGGCAAAAACTCGATACGAAAAAGCCGATGGACAGCCTTCATCCAAAGAATGCAGGCAGAAAAATGCATCAGCGATTGTTTTCCTATGACCCTTCCAGATTCTGGAGCTTAGCAGCGAACTTACATAATATTCCAAAAGGTTGAATACTTTTCGGTCGATCCTCCATTTGACATAATTGCGCATGGCTATATGACCGTTAGTTCTTGCCGATGAACTAAACCCAAGTCTGTGCTCCAACTAACAAGGAACAGATATGCCTTACGAAAAACCAACCGATCCTACTCTTCCTCTTTCCGGAATACGCGTCATCGACCTCGCAAATTTTCTAGCAGGTCCGATTACCTCAATGTTCCTGGCTGATTTTGGAGCCGATGTCATCAAAGTCGAGCGTCCGGAAACCGGCGACGAAGTGCGATTTTGGGGAAATAACAAAGACGGCGTCGGCTTGATGTACAAGCTAATAAATCGCAACAAGCGGTCGATTACAGCAGATCTCAAATCCCCGATCGGCGCCGAAATCGTTAAGCGATTGGTGAAAGATGCGGATGTGGTCATTGAAAACTTTCGCAAAGGCACCTTGGAAAAATGGGGTCTGAGCTATGACGTACTCAGTAAAATAAATCCATCCCTCGTTATGGTACGCATTACTGGATTTGGTCAAACCGGTCCGAATTCGCACCGCCCCGGATTTGGAACACTTGCTGAGGGTTATTCCGGATTCGCATATATAAACGGCTTTAAGGATCGCCCGCCACTTTTGCCTGGATTTGGAATGGCCGACGACACAGCCGGTCTCATGGGAGCGTACCTCACTCTCGTTGGTATACAGGCACGCGAACGAAACGGCGGCAAAGGACAGGTCGTCGATTTCGGCATCTATGAGCCACTTTTCACGCTCCTTGGGCCCCAGGTGGTGGATTACGATCAACTTGGCATTATCCAGGAACGAAATGGCAGTCGGCTGTCCTTTACGGCTCCACGTAACACCTACCGGACAAAGGATGACAAGTGGCTGTCCATTTCCGGTTCTGCGCAATCAACGTTTGAGCGAATGTGCGAGGCTCTGGAAATTACCGATGTGCCAAATAGACCGCAATTTCTCGACAACCGCCTTCGCATTCAAAATGCGGAGGAGTTAGACGACGAATTGCAGGCAGCCATAGAACAATTTGACTATGAAGAAATAATGCGCCGTTTCGAGGCCATCGGCGCAACTGCAGCCCCCTGCTACAATGTTGCCGAAATATTCGAGGACGAGCATTACGCCGCGCGGGAAAACATCGTTCCAATCGAAGACGATGAATTAGGTGGCCCCATCCGGATGCAAAATGTTGTTGGTAAGCTTTCTGAAAATCCTGGGCATATTCGTCACGCCGGACCGCCGCTCGGCGAACATAATCGCGAAGTGCTACGGGATATGTTAGGGTTTACCGAGGAAGAGCTTATAGCCGCCGGGTACAAATTCGTCGATAAAAAACTCTGATTATTAGTCTATACTTCTCGCAAGTGGGTCCCTGTAGCATCCTCTTCACTCGCCTCATCTGCTTCCGTTTGGTTATCCTTTAGCCCTTCCGCTTCCGCTTGACGCTGCAGTTTCTTAAAAGACCTATAAGACAAAGGAAAACTGCCAATATAGACAAAACTAAGGATTAATAGAGTATGCCAAGGTGCACCGGCTAAACCGGCAGCCAAAAGACCAATGAGAACAAGCATTGGTAAGAAAAACCGCTGCGGTACGTGCAGGCGTTTCAATGAATACGTGGGTATCTGACTAACCATTAACAACGCGATTAAAACGACCCAGGGGCCCGTAACCGCGGGGTGTTGAAAGATTGCAACATTCAATTCCCTGCTCACCAAGATTGGCAACAAGGCCAGTAGCGCGCCACCCGGCGCTGGGACCCCCATGAAGAAGTCATTTGCAAATCGTGGGCGCGTCTCCAAAGTGCTGTTGAAACGAGCAAGACGCAGTGCGCAACACACCGCAAAAAACAATCCCGCTGCCCATCCGACACCACCTATGTCGGATAAGCTCCAAAAATAAATAATCAATCCAGGCGCCACCCCGAATGCGATGACATCAGACAGTGAATCGAGTTCAGCACCAAAATTACTAGATGCTTTAAGCAATCTCGCAATGGTACCATCTAATGCATCCAAGATCGCGGCAATCAGAATGGCAACCATTGCAAATTCCCATTGTTCAGAAATTGCGAACCGAACAGCCGTAAGTCCCGCACACAGTGCACCAACCGTGATAACGTTTGGAATAAGCCTGTTAAAGGTTTGCGATTTGGCTCTGCCATTTAGTTTGTGGCGACTTTTAAGCATCAGCGAGCGTTTCCTTTGCGTTGTGCTTCGTCTGACTTCATGTCAGCCAATACGGTTTCACCAGCCACAGCTTTTTGGCCGACAACGACCAAAGGCGACACCCCCTTAGGCAAATAAACGTCGACACGACTGCCAAATCTTATCATACCAAAACGCTCCCCAACACGGATTGGCTGGTCGCGCTCCACCCAGCAAAGTATTCGCCGTGCAATTAAACCGGCTATTTGCACTAAAACGATATCAATTCCGTCGGCAGTCGTTATTTTAACCGCTTGACGCTCATTCTGTTCACTGGCTTTGTCCAAAGAAGCATTAAAAAAGGCTCCGGAACAATATCCCAAACCTGAAATTTGACCATCGACCGGCGACCGATTTACGTGAACATCAAAAACATTCATGAATACACTGATTCGCGTCAGTGCTTCGATTGGCATCTCCACATCGCTCGGTGGTGAAGCCTCTGTGATCATCTGCACAACGCCATCAGCAGGACTTATAACCAATCCTTCGCGTGTCGGTGTGTGTCTAACAGGATCACGAAAAAAGTAAGTACACCACACTGTTAGTACTCCCCCGACAACAAAAATGGGGGTCCATAAGAGGCCTAACGCTAAGGTTGCTGCCGCAAACATAATAATGAACGGCCAACCTGCTGAATGGATCGGCACTAATACTTGTTTCAGAAAATTCGGCATTTCCCTAACGTTATTCATTTTGAGAAACGGATACTGCCAACCGCAAGCGGAAGAGTGTAGAAAGAGCACATAGAATAACATTTTGGAATTAAAAAATACGTCATGTTGAAAGTTAAAAGCCTCGCTGACGCATCTTGCATTCCCGAAGAATTACCCTCACTCGACGGTTACCAAACGATCGGGGTAAAAGAAAAACAATTAAAAGTATTTTTTAGTTTTGCACATATATAAAACTAAATCTGGCCAACGAATGCTCATATCTTGCTACTTTCCTTTTTTTTCCGTTGATTTTTATAACTAACTAATTTGGTTTCGTGATGGCGAAGACTTGTCCCGGGTAAATTAAATCAGCATCCCTGATTTGATTTTTATTGGCTTCATAAATTACGGTATACTTCGTCCCTTGGCCTAATATTCGGCGCGAAATCCGCCACAAACTATTCCCGGGCTGCACAGTCACGTATTTCTCTTTCGTTAAACCGGTTGGTGGCTCCGCCCGTGTAAAGGGCAGTTCGATCCGGGCGATTACTTTCCTGTCCTTAACTTCATCTATACGCAAGGTATATACGCCTCGCGCAAGAGCATCTGCCGGACGAAGCTCCCAAGTTCCTTCTACCGTAGCGACCGTCCGGCCGATGGAGTTGTTGTTTATATAAACAAGCACAGTATGAGCTGGATTAGCATAGCCGCTGAGACGCAGCCGACCGGCCTCATCGTAATCAACAAACTCCAACGACAAATAGTTAGACCGCTCTTCTTGCGAAATACTCGGCTTTTGCAAGACCCTCTCAGTGGCCAAGCCCTCGCGCGGAACTATAACAGCAAGTGTCTTATTTCTATGCGTATTACTTTCTGGTACAGCCAGTATTACAATCCCATCAGATTTAAGTTCATCACCATTCACATTTTTTGCGATAACACTGAGGGCCCGATCTCCGGACGGCAGCGGCTTCGCCGGAACCATTACCCACTCACCTTTTTGATCGGCTACAATCGTTCCGATAATGGTCTTACCATCAAATACCGTAACTATTGCTTCGGGTTCAGCTCGCCCAGCTATGACAGCATCGCCTTCTTGATTAACGCGAACGATATCAAAACTTGGCAAAACTGGTTTCCATTGAGCCGGTTTCATCACACTTGTCGCTTCGGACGAATTGATGTGAGCTGCCTCTTTCTGCGCAGCGGGCGCACCCTCGTAAACCGATTTTTCCACCAACGCGCTTTGGGGCACCGTTGCTGGTAGCCGATTAGGATCGTTCAGCGGCATTTCTACTGTTAAATCCCACCAAAATGTGAGTGCTACCGCCATCGCAATAGCTGCGAACCCTAAAAGACCGATAACGACAGTCCGATGCACCGTCTGAGCCTCAACAAAATTATGTTCTAACGTTAATACGGCCTAATACTTCTCGCAATGCCGCATTATAGAAGGAGGTCTTAATCAAGTGATTTAAGAAAAATCACAACTGCTTTACGATCGGCAGCAGTCATTTTAGCAGTGGAATGATCGATGACTTCAGCCATCTCACCGCCAGCAAAGTCACCTTCTGGTGTCATGCCGCTAGAGAGATATTCAATAACATCGTTCGCGGACCAGTTCACGATACCATTCCGATTTCGCGCCGTAAGATCTGGAATTTTTCCACCTGGGCCCGACGGATTTCCAGCAAGCTCATGGTTCCAATCCATAGCACCCATTGAATTGCGCCGCGTATGGCATTCCCCACAATGCGCCAAAACACGGATCAGATATGCACCTCGGTTCCATTCGGCCGATTGAGTGCTCTCAAAATATCCCGTAGACCCCTCATCAAAAAATAATGCGCGCCAAATGTATAATAGGCCACGCATATTAAAAGGAAAATGCAGTTTATGGCGATCATTTTTGCGGTCATATGACGGCTGCACCGTCAAATAAGCCCACAAGTCGCGAAGATTTTTTTCGCTCATACCTGTATAAGATGTGTAAGGAAATGCTGGATAGTAAGGCGCGGTATTAGGCCCTTTTCCTTGCACCATCGAACGCCGGAAGTCTTCGAAATTCCAAGAACCAATGCCAAACTTTTTATTAGTGGTTATATTCGGTGAGTAGAACGTACCAAATGGTGTTTCCAGCAGCCTCCCACCTGCAAGAGGATCACCCTTTGGTCTACCGTCTTTGCCGTTCTTTCCTGGATCCGTATGGCAACTACCGCAACCCGCCACTTGGAAAATATATTTGCCATTTTTTAAGTTTGCAGCCGAGACGGATGATAACGGATTGAGAAGCACAATTGTAACCAAAAATACAAACAATGTCTTCAGGAAATGAAGTGCCTGTATGGATCTCTTAATCTGCGCGTTATCCAATTTTATTTGGCCTTGGGGCCCCGAAAATACTTATGACAACTACCACAACCTTCCTTACCCATTATTCTAAAACTCTTTTTGATGCCATCCAAATTATTGTCGGTAGCGTGTTCAAAAATTGCAGCAGCTTGAGAGGCCATCGCATTATTTGCCTTCTCGAAGGTTGCCCAATCGTCCCAAATCTTGCTCAAAGAGCGAGTTTCCTGGTTACTATAGTTCGATCGTCCAGTCCCTTCCGGAAAAAGTGACAACAACTTTCCGGATGCCGCTTCGAGAGATTTGGCGGCGTTACCGACATCTGCCATCGAACCTTTACCACCTTTGACGTGGGCTAAGATCACTTTAAAATTGCCAAGCACATCCTTACGCATAAGCTCTATTCGCTTCTGGATCACCACTTGGTTATCCGCTTTGGCCGGCAATGTAACCATAAAAATAATCGCAACACTGTTGATCATTATCACTGATATGGCATTTATTACTAACCGCATCATTAGTCTCTCCCTCCAGGTCCCATTGAACCAAATAGTCATGAAGCAACGCAAATTAAGAATTTTTATATATAAAATTCAACAATCAAGCATAAAAATTAGATTGTAAGCCTGTCGAATATTCACAATTCTGTGGAGGTACATAAAGAGTCACAGAGATGTCAGTAAATAACTAAATTTTGAGATTAAATGGCAGATATTAATTCAATTTGTATTTACTGCGGATCCTCCTCTAATACACGCGCCTCCCACCGCCAAGCAGCTGTCGAATTTGGCGCGCTGTTAGCGGCTGAAGGTGTTTCCTTGATCTTCGGAGGAGGACGCGTTGGAATCATGGGACTGACAGCCGATGCAGCCTTAAGGGCTGGCGGGCACGTTGTTGGCGTTATTCCGGCGTTTCTGGCAGCTCGCGAAGTCGCTCATACGAACTGCACTGAATTACAAACAACCGTAACAATGCACGAACGTAAACAACAGATGGCTGATTTATCTGACGCGTTCGTTATATTACCTGGCGGATTCGGTACACTTGACGAGATGTTCGAAATTGTCACTTGGCGACAATTAAATTTACATAAAAAGCCTATCATCATCGCAAATATCGATGGATATTGGGATCCTTTAAAAAAACTTATACAACATATGTCTTCTGAGAATTATATCCCGAGCAACGATAACGATCTTATCACATTTGTGTCTTGCATTGGAGAAATTTTGCCCATTTTAAAAGCGATGCCACCTACAGTGAAGCATATTGAAGGTGACTCGCCCTAACGAATTTTTTTTGGGTTCTTGCTTGTATAGAATCCAGTGATATTGTGCCCGCAACCAGGTTGCGGCGCTTATTCGTTCCAAATACGGCCAAAGCCCTGAAAGTAGCTTTATCCATGTAACTACGGCAATACTGCCAACATGGTTGCACGCAGAAAACAAAACAAAGCAGGAAGATTTCGATATGCTGGATCTCATGAATATTGCGCGAACGGAAGCCGATGGCGGTGACCTCAAAGGCTTACTTGAGAGCCTTTTCGACGCAACTGATATGCGTCCTAATGGTTATCCGGATGCCATCGTTTGGCAAGGTGGAAACCATAACAGCGCAGTTAATCCGATTGCGCATTCATTAACGGACGCCTACGCGCTTGTCGGCACGATTGCTGCGATCGATATTCTCGGTCTGCCCTACTACGCAGTACCGATGTGGTCTCAAATCCGCCATGACTTAAAGCTCGAGCCTCTCAGCTGGTTTGGCAATATGCCAGTCACTTCGATCAAGTGGTCAACCGCAGGCGATGCGTACGTTAATGATGGAAAAGGCAGCAAAGTGGTTGTGATGGGTAAGTCTGGTAATGCACCATTGCGCACTCAAGCGGGCGTCTATTGTAACGTTCGCCCTTACGGCCCGATCACTGTAGTGCGCTGCATGCCTTGCTTGCCTTACTCACAAGATCGCCCAAAGTTCAACATCAGCGCTGAAACTGGCATCATTCACTCGGAAATGAACACGCCAGGTGTTCAGATGGCGTACGCGGGCCGCTTGTTCCTTAAGATGATAAACGACACGGGTAAACTGGGCCGCGTAGCATTCAAGCCTACACAAGCTATGGAAGACGGCATCAATGCTGGCCTCCTTACATGGATGCTCGAGGGCACCAAATTCAATATTGGTCGTAAATGGGCAGTGAACGCCTATGACGAGCATAAAGAAAACGTTGACCGGATCGTTGCACTATTACCCGAGAATTTCAAAGATGGGATGGAAAACTGGACTGGTCAGGTCGAGCAACACATTTCCGATACCAACTACGGATTGTTGTTGTGGGACCTAATTGAACATCAAGATTGCGTGGTGCTCGCGACTGACCTCGACGGCGACCGCCTGACCGATCTTTTAGCTGACGTTTCTGACCCACTCCGCGCCTTTGGCCAAAGAGTTCTCGACCACGTTGGCGCGGATCAAAGCATGCGCGATCTCTGGGGCGACATGGGTTACACTACTGGTAACGGCCGGGATATGACTTCCGTTATGCACCGAATGGATGGCCCGCCAATCCATGAACAAACACTTGGCTCTGCTGATGCCATGCTGCTGCGTTTACTTGACGGTGACGAATCGATGGGAGGCACCAAACAACCGTACGACCCCCGCATTCACTTTGTACTAATCCGCGATGCTTATCTTGACGCCAATCCGGGGAACCAAGCTTTGACTGACTGGTTAAATGCAGCTCTGGCAACATTTGACGAAGTCTATTCACCAAATCGCCCCGGGTTTTTGGAGGGTTATGCTCAACTAAAGGAAGCTATTAAGCCTTGGGGCAGCTAATTCATTTAAAATTACGAGGAAAAGGCGTCCCAATAATTGGGGCGCCTTTTTTTTTATTTTAGCTCAGGAATGCAATAAAAACTCACACGAGATTTCGCAAAAATTGGGCACTCATTATATAATTTTTCATGATGAAAAAATTCAAGTGATGACCCTTCAACCTCACATTCTTTAGCAGCAATTTTATAAATTTCTTCGCGTGTCGTCGAATTAGCAGTATGGCAGATAGAGACAACTTGGCGATTACTGCTCGAAAACACTTTCGGCGCATTTATCACAAACGGCTCTTGCCCGCAGCCAGTCAAGATACTCAATACTGCGCCTAAAATTAGTATCTGTTGAAGACCGAACATCGAAGCGTTGTCGCACTCAAGAGCCAATTTTTAAAAAACCTCGTTACTAACGGCTTAACTCTCTAATTCCATTTTCAAGACCTTCGATGGTCATTGGAAACATACGATCTTCCATAAGCTCATTAACAACACGTATCGACTCATAATAATCCCATACATCTTTCGGTTGTGGATTAAACCAAATAGCCCTGGGATAGGTCGACAATACACGCCGCATCCAATCGGCACCTGCTTCTTCATTCCAATGTTCGACACTACCACCCGGATAAACAATTTCATATGGGCTCATCGTAGCATCGCCAACAAAAATCACTTTATAATCTTGTGGATAGGTACGTAGCACCTCCCAAAGGTCCGTTTTCTCGGTGTGACGGCGTCGATTATCTTTCCATACACTTTCATACATGCAGTTATGAAAATAAAAATATTCGAGATGCTTAAATTCCGTCCGACACGCAGAAAACATCTCCTCGCAAACACGAATATGATCATCCATGGATCCACCGACATCAAAAAACAGCAGGACCTTCACCTGATTATGCCGCTCCGGCACCAACTTTAGATCAAGGTAACCCCCATTATTGGCAGTCGATTTTATAGTATCCGGCAAATCAAGTTCAGTCGGTGCTCCTTCGCGCGCAAATTTACGAAGACGCCTAAGTGCAACCTGAATGTTTCGGATACCAATCTCGATACTGTCATCAAAATTCTTGAATTCACGCTTATCCCATACCTTTACAGCTCGACGGTTACGGGATTCACTCTGTCCAATGCGCACACCCTCCGGGTTGTAACCATAGGCTCCAAAAGGCGAAGTACCTGCAGTCCCAATCCATTTACTCCCACCTTGGTGCCGGCCTTTTTGTTCTTTAAGGCGTTCTTGCAGCGTCTCCATTAGTTTTTGCCAACCACCGATTGCTTCAATTTTCTGACGTTCTTCTTCTGTCAAATAAAGTTCGGCCATTTTACGAAGCCATTCTTCAGGTAGTTCGACTTCTTCTTCACCTTCAATGGGCTCAAGCCCCTTGAATACATGACCAAAAACACGATCAAACTTATCAATATGCCGTTCATCTTTGACCATGGCGGAACGCGATAGATAGTAAAAGTCGTCAATCGAAAATTCGATTACCTTTGCTTCCATCGCTTCGAGCAACGTCAAATACTCACGTAGGGACGTTGGAATTCCCGCCTTCTTAACTTCAAAAAAGAAATTCACGAACATCGGATCGTAGTCCTTTCGACCGTCAGTTTCCGCGTTGCTCCCGACGCGCCATAAACGCTAGACGTTCAAACAACCGCACGTCTTGTTCATTTTTGAGAAGCGCACCATGCAGGGGCGGTATCAATTTGTTCGGATCATTGCTTCGAAGAACCTCTAACGGAATTTCCTCTATCATGAGGAGCTTAATCCAATCCAACAGTTCAGATGTTGATGGACGTTTTTTCATTCCTGGCACATCACGGATATCATAGAACAGCTTTAATGCATCACGAACCAGCGCGGCCTGGATCGATGGAAAATGAACGTCGACAATCCGCTTCATAGTTTCGTCATCTGGAAACTGGATATAATGGAAAAAGCAACGACGCAGAAATGCGTCTGGTAATTCTTTCTCGTTATTAGAGGTAATAACAACGATCGGCCGCACCTTCGCTAGCACGGTTTCTTGAGTTTCATAAACAAAAAATTCCATGCGATCGAGTTCAAGTAGTAGATCATTTGGAAATTCAATATCCGCCTTGTCGATTTCGTCAATCAACAAAACGGGTCGTTCTTCACTAACAAATGCGTCCCAAAGCTTACCTCGCACAATGTAATTCTTAATGTCATGAACCCTGTCATCTCCTAGCTGGCTATCGCGCAGACGTTTCACCGCGTCATATTCGTAGAGGCCATGCTGGGCTTTAGTTGTCGATTTTATATGCCACTGGATCAACGGCGCATTGAGGGCTGCGGCAATTTCGTGGGCCAATACCGTTTTACCGGTCCCTGGTTCACCCTTAACAAGCAATGGCCGTTCGAGATTTATTGAAGCATTTACCGCAACCATCAAATCGTCGGTCGCGACATAGCTTTCGGTGCCTTCAAATCGCATCGTCAGTATGTTTCCTATTTTACCATGAAGTTTAGAGTGAACCTAGAGCGCTGCGCTCGGACTATCAAGGGCAGGACAACGGTCAGCGCATTGCTGCGATGGCCTGTTCGATTGCCTTAATCGCCGCTTCGGCGGCAGCACCGTCAGGACCGCCAGCCTGCGCCATATCCGGACGACCACCTCCCCCCTTCCCGCCAACAGACGCCGACCCAACGCGAACCAAGTCCACAGCATTTAACCGATCGGTTAGGTCTTCCGTGACACCAACAACTAGCGACGCCTTACCATCAATAACGGAAACAACCGCGACGACACCGGAACCAACTTGCCCTTTGATGGCATCAACCAACGGCTTCAATTCTTTCGCGGGCACATCAATCAGCACGCGCGTCGCAACGGATACACCATTTAAATCCAACAATTCCGGGGCAACACTCCCGCCACCAACTTCCCCCAATTTGCGGCGAAGGGTGCTCATCTCACGCTCCATTTCACGACGCTCTTGCAGAAGCGCCGTAACACGTGCCGGTATCTCTGAAGGAGCCGTATTCAAAGCCTTAGCAGCCGCGTCTACAATTGCGTCCCGTGCTTCGACCTGCCGTACCGCCGCCTCCCCGGTAACTGCCTCAACCCGGCGAACACCCGATGCAACAGCAGATTCGGAAATTATCTTAAAGAAACCTATGTCGCCGGTCTGGCTTACATGGGTGCCACCGCAAAGCTCCATGGAATAAGGGATATCAGGTTTTAACGATTTTCCTCCCTTCCCCATTGATACAACTCTGACCTCCTCACCATACTTCTCGCCAAACAATGCTACCGCCCCAGCCTTCTGGGCGTCATCCGGCGTCATCTGCAGCGTAACTACTGGCGCATTTTCACGCACACGGCTGTTAACGTCCGACTCAATCCGAGACATCTCATCGACGGACACGGGCTTTGGGTTGCTAAAATCAAAACGGAGATAATCCGGCGCGACCAAAGAGCCCTTCTGAGCGACATGCTCTCCAAGATGTTGCCGCAGCGCTGCGTGTAATAGGTGTGTCACGGAATGGTTCGCCCGAAGCTTTCTCCTCCTGTCGCAATCGACCCGCATCTCCACCGAGGCACCAATTGATAGGGCGGCTCCCCTAAGCGTGCCTATATGGACGTGCAAATCCTCCAATCGTTTGACTGTATCTTCAACAATAAATTCGGCCCCTTCTACAGAAGATAAAATGCCTTGATCTCCCATTTGCCCTCCTGATTCAGCATAAAACGGCGTCTGATTTACAATCAGCATAGCCTTCATACCTGTCTCAAGAGTTTCTCTGCATTTTCCGTCAACTACGATTGCCACCAGGATCCCTTCTGCGCTTTCTGTATCGTAACCGAGGAATTCTGAACTTCCCGTTTCCTCTCGAATGTCAAACCATACTTCGTCAGTCGCCGCCTCACCGGAACCCGCCCAGGCTTTACGCGCAGCCTCGCGTTGGCGCTGCATAGCATTATCGAAACCCACTTCGTCCACAGTCCGACCTTGGCCGCGCAAAATATCTTGTGTTAAATCAAGTGGAAATCCGAAAGTATCATATAAACGAAAGGCAACGTCTCCGGCCAAGGTCCCGCCGTCGCCAAGTTTTTGCGTTTCCTGTTCGAGTAATCGCAAACCGCGCCCGAGCATTTCCTTGAATCGGGTCTCTTCGAGTTTGAAGGTCTCTTCGATCAACGCCTTAGCCCGCACCAATTCGGGAAATGCCTGGCCCATTTCATTCACTAGTGCCGGTACCAACTGCCACAAAAGAGGTTCTTCGCACCCCAAGAGATGCGCATGACGCATCCCGCGGCGCATGATACGACGGAGGACATATCCACGCCCTTCGTTCGAAGGCAAAACGCCATCTGCCACCAGAAAACTACAGGCCCTCAAATGGTCGGCAATGACACGATGCGATATTGCACACTCCCCATCTGGATCAGAATTTGAAGCTTCCGCCGACGCTTTAATAAGTGCTCGGATAAGGTCCGTTTCATAGTTGTCGTGCTTACCCTGTAACAATGCTGAAACGCGCTCTAAACCCATCCCCGTGTCAATTGACGGTTTTGGAAGGTTTGTACGCTCCTGGGCAGAAACTTGCTCATACTGCATAAAAACCAGATTCCAAATCTCAATGAATCGGTCACCGTCTTCATCTGGGCTACCGGGTGGACCGCCTGAAACGGAAGGTCCATGATCATAAAAGATTTCAGAACACGGCCCACAAGGTCCAGTATCGCCCATCGCCCAAAAATTATCAGATGTCGGTATACGTATGATCCTATCATCTGTCAGCCCGGCAATCTTGCGCCAAAGATCCGCCGCATCTTCATCCTCTGAATAGACCGTCACCAATAACCTAGCAGGGTCGAGATCATATTCCTTTGTTACCAAGTTCCACGCTAATTCGATCGCGACATCCTTGAAATAATCGCCAAAAGAAAAATTCCCAAGCATTTCAAAAAACGTATGATGCCGCGCCGTGTAACCAACATTTTCGAGATCATTGTGCTTGCCACCCGCTCGTACACATTTCTGCGAGGTAGTAGCACGATCATATGGCCGCTGCTCAGCGCCTACAAAGACGTTCTTAAATTGGACCATGCCTGCGTTCGTAAACAAAAGCGTTGGATCGTTACGCGGCACCAATGGCGACGATGAGACAATCTCGTGGCCGTGTTTCCCAAAGTAATTCAGGAACCCACTTCGAATTTCGCTTGTGCTAGTCATCAAAATCGTCTCTGCAATAAATAGACGCTTTAAAGTACGCCCGCGTTCTACCTCGCCGCCAATTTTAAGTCTAGACAATGGCTAGCATCATTCCATTCAAATTTATTTAAATAAAATAAAAAAAACGGCGCCATAAAGGCGCCGTCATAAGGTAAGTATCCTGTAAGCATTTAGTCGGCATTACCTTCAACCGAGGCAGTCTCTGTAGATGACTCTTCATCGCTTTGCTCGTTTTGGGCACCCTCCAGCATCTGATCTGAAATCAAACCGGCATTCTCACGAATCTTGCGTTCGATCTGTTCAGCAACTTCCAAGTTCTCTTTAAGAAATATCTTGGCATTTTGCCGACCTTGCCCAATTCGCTGCCCATCATAGGAAAACCAAGAACCGGATTTTTCAACGATACCCGCGGAAACACCCAAATCAAGCAATTCGCCCATTTTCGATATTCCCTCACCGTACATAATATCGAATTCAATCATTTTGAACGGTGGCGCCATCTTATTTTTAACGACTTTGACCCGTGTCTGATTACCTACCACATCATCACGATCCTTGATCGCTCCAATCCGCCGAATATCTAAGCGAACACTTGAATAAAACTTCAACGCGTTTCCGCCGGTTGTGGTTTCCGGGCTGCCAAACATAACACCAATTTTCATCCGAATTTGATTTATAAATACCACCATGCAACGAGAACGGTTAATTGAGCCTGTTAGCTTTCTCAAAGCTTGGCTCATCAGGCGTGCCTGCAGTCCGACGTGCGTGTCGCCCATCTCACCTTCCAATTCAGCGCGAGGGACCAGTGCGGCAACAGAATCAACTACAAGAACATCAACCGCACCCGAACGAACCAAGGTATCCGAAATTTCTAAGGCCTGCTCGCCCGAATCCGGCTGCGAGATCAATAGGTCATCAATATTTACCCCTAATTTTTTTGCATAGCCCGGATCAAGTGCGTGTTCAGCATCAACAAAAGCACAAGTTCCGCCGGTTTTCTGGGCTTCCGCAATAACATGCAATGCCAAGGTGGTTTTGCCTGAACTTTCTGGCCCATAAATTTCAATAATGCGGCCACGTGGCAACCCACCGATCCCTAAACCAATATCCAGACCCAGAGAGCCTGTTGATACAGCCTCGATATCAACTGCCTGTTCTCGCTGGCCGAGTTTCATAATCGACCCTTTGCCGAAAGAACGCTCTATTTGACCCAGGGCCGCTTCAAGGGCTTTCTCTTTATCCATGACGTCCTTTTCGACAATTTGGAGTGAGCTGACCGACATACTGCTTTCCTCTTTCCTTTTGCTCAAGGCTCCCCTTGGAACCTCAATTACAACTAACAAGACAATCATTTGTACGCATTTTGTTCCTATGTGCAAGTTCTATTTTTGTTCTCTTATTATAATTTTAAAATCAATGCATTAAGGAAACAAAGCCGATTTATACTAACGCTATGCCGAAAATGGATTTCAAGGTGGCACCAAATACCTCAGATTACTCAGTTTGGTGGAGAAAATTCGAAAAGTTTATCGATTCGACGTATTACGCGTCCGATTCTTATAAATGATTTATACCTTTAAAAACCTGAAATCTGGCCCCTTAATTAGTTCCGCCATCAAAAGGAATATTTTTTGAAAAGTTGACCGAAACCTTAATCACCAAAAAATTTTACCAGCAAGCTCGCCACTTTTGACTTAAATAAATTAGTAGTTCTGATTTTTGAATACCAACGCGCCAAACAAGCTTATTCGCTATTCATCCTTAATTCTCCCAACACTACCTTCTTCTCTAATCTAGCCAAACATTCCATCATCAATGCCCGGATCAAAGAGAAGTTATTTCCAAGGTCTGCTTTTTATTCACGAATTGTTGCCGGCTTTTGTATCGAAGCACTCCAAAATAGTTCTCGATAGCATTGAAGGCGCAAATTACAAAATACCGATTTAAGATTCGGCCATTGATGGCTGGCTTGGAGAATTTTTAAAATCAAAACACGGCTCAATAATTTTGAGTACATAAGGTGATTAAAAATTTAGCTCCTTATTCGGCGGCGGCTGCGGGCTGCTGTAATTCCTCAGCTGGCATCATGCGTCCCTTCAAGTTCCAGACATAACTAATTATTTCAGCAACAGCCTTGTAATGTTCTTCCGGAACTTCCTCGTCAATATCAACGCCAAAATAGAGCGCCTGCGCTAACGGCTTATTTTCGATAATTGTAATATCGTTCTCCTCTGCAATTTCACGAATTTTAAACGCGATCAAATCTTGCCCTTTAGCAACAACAACCGGGGCACTCATTTCTTCCGGATTATATTTCATCGCCACAGCAAAATGAGTCGGGTTTGTTATAACCACATCAGCTTCGGGCACGGCCTGAATCATACGCCGCTGCGCGCGTTCAAGCCTTACTTTACGCAAGCGCTGCTTGGCAGTTGGATCACCTTCCGTTGTTTTGTGCTCATCTTTTACTTCTTGCTTTGTCATTCGCAGAGAACGCGTATGTTCCCAACGTTGATACAGAAGATCGATTATCGCGATTACAGCGAGAACCGCTAAAACACCTGTGAACAAGATGAAGACCAGCTCATGTAGCTGTCCAGGCAAAGTTACAACATCGTAGGTCGGCAACGCATCAATCCGCTTGAATGTTGGAATCAACGGTATCGCAGCTACCGTCCCGACAATTGCAATTTTAAATATCCCTTTAAGAAACTCTATAACCTGCCGTCCTGAAAAAATTCTCTTTACACCAGTCTTGATACTGAATTTTTCCAATTTGGGCTCGATAGCTTTTGGCGAAAAATTAACACCATTTTGAAGAACACCCGACCCAATAGAAACAACCAAAAACAATATGAAAGGGACCGATAATATTCGGAGGAAGTCCATTAAAACTTTGGAGATAACTTCATGCATATTGCCTTGGTCAAACGAGATATCATGCGGCTGTTCAACAAATTTAATCAGCATAATTCTGAAGTCGTTTGCTATATCGGGTAAAAACATCACCAGCATAATCGCGCCTGCCATCAAAATCATCCAAGTATTGACTTCACGGCTAACGGCTACCGATCCCCGTTCTTTCGCGTCCGCTAATTTTTTAACGGTCGGCTCCTCGGTTTTTGATGACTTGTCTGCGTCTTCGGACATTCGCCCTATCCCGGCACGAAAAGGAAATTAAGGGAAGCCTCCAAACGGTCTACAAACAAAAGTAATATGGCTGGTATGACTAATGACATGATCACCAATGATATCATAATTTGCAGCGGAAAGGCGACAAAGAAAACCGGCATTTGAGGCTGGAGACGAGCAAGTAGCCCCATGCCAGTATAGAACACGATGGCAAATACGATGAACGGTGCAGCAAATTGAATTGCCATTGCGAAGCTGTTGGCTATCAACCTGGCAAAAGAATCAGCTGTATCGCCGAAAGCAGGAATTTCGCCAGGAACAAAGAGTGTATAGCTATCGGCAATCGCGAAGAACATTAGGTGATGCGTATCTGTCGCATAAACCAATAAAACGCCGCCTAAAGTAAAAATTACTGCAGGAAGCGTACCTTGCTCAGCCAGCAATGGGTTGAATACCTGTGCTGCTGAAAGCCCGCTCAAAAACGATATGATTGTCCCACCCCACGAAAGTGCAGTAACGAGGAACCGCACCATCATTCCGATAACAAGACCATAAAAGATTTCGCCTGAAATCAATATCAATAAATCACTAGTCTTTTCAGGTATTTCTGGCAGTCGATCAAGCAGAACTGGCGTTATGACAACGGTAAATGCGAGCGCGAACAGCAACCTAATTCGCGTGGAGATATACTGTTCACCAACCCCTGGGAGCACCAATAAAGCCCCGCCCAATCGGCTGAATACGAAAAGGTACGCGAATACTTCGGCCGCGATGGGTTGATAAAACATTTAATTTTCGTCAGCCGGCACCAAGTCCGATAATCTTATCGGCCACACCCTCCATAAACAAACGCATCGTCTCCATCATGAATGGCAGAAAGATCACCAACGACAAGAAAACCAAAAGGATCTTTGGAACGAATGTCAATGTCATTTCTTGAATAGATGTAAGCGCTTGAAAAAGCGATATTATGAGGCCGACAACCAAACCCACTAACATGATTGGCGCAGTCACAATAATTAACGTCCAAATCGCTTCGCGCATAAAATCAAGCGCTTGGGCTTCATTCATAACTTGGCCTAAATTGGCATTCGCAAAATTTCTTGATAGGCGGCAACAACGCGGTCTCTAACCGTCACCACGGTTTGAAGGGTTACTTCGGCATTAGATACCGCCGTCACGACATCGGTCAAGTCAGCTTCACCAGCAACCGCAGATGCGGTGGCCAACTCCGCGGCCTTTCCAGCTTCCACAGATTTTTGCGCGACTTCCTTCACAAGATCCACAAAGCTACTCTTTGATGTCGGTGTTGATCTCGCATCCAGACCGGCATTTCCGCCAAGCTGAGCTGCCTTGTTGAAGGCTTGAGCGGCATCAACCGGATTAATAGCCATGCATCTGTTCCTCGTTTGGTTCTCTAGCGCAACAATCCGATGGTTTTAGACATCATATTTTTTGAGGCTTCAATCATATTCAAATTTGCTTCGTAACTTCGTTGCGCTTCTCTCATATCCATCATCTCGACGAGAGCATTTACGTTAGGCATTTCGACAAATCCCTCTTTATTCGCCGACGGATGGTTAGGGTCGTACTTGAGTCTGAAGTCAGACTTATCTTCCTTCAGATTCTTAATCTCAACAAGACGCGCTCCCAACTCTTTATCAAGTACGTTCGCGAATGTGATTATCTTGCGACGATACGGATCGCCGCCAGTCTTATCTGCAGTCGACGAAGCATTTGCTATATTTTGCGCAACAATCTTCAGGCGCGTACCTTGGGCCTTCATTCCTGAGGCTGATATTGCTAGTGCACTAGCGAGATCATTTGGCATATCAAATCCTCCAACTAACCCTTACCGCCACCTAAAGCAATTTTAAACATTGAAACATGCTTTCGGTACAAATTGGTCATAAGTTCAAAGTCGGCATTTGTTTCTGCCGTTTTGATCATTTGCTGCTCCAAAATAACAGCGTTTCCAGACGGTGCCGTCTCGTACCCTTTGCTATGCTCAGTATCAAATTTAAGGCGTTCATTACCCAGCGACATATGAGACTTATGCGTACGATACAGGGCAACACTGCGGGTATTGCGTTTCACAAGTTTTCGGAAATCAACTTCCTTCATGTCCTGGGGCTTGTATTTAGGCGTATCGGAGTTCGCTATGTTTTGCGAGAGAACACGCTGCCGTTCCGTCAACCAGCTCATTTTGCCAGTCGTCATACGGAATACGGCTACTTTGCTCAAATCCATTTTTTCCATCCTCCGGCCTTAAAGACCGTCCTCATCCATCCGCCATAATTTAATGCACATTACATGCCATTATTTCCCAGGGTTTTGATTAAGTGTAATATAAGATATTAGACAAATTATGAAAGTGATAGCAAATATTTTTAAATACGCCGAATATAAAAATAATTGATTATAAAATAAAAAACACCTAAAATCTCATTTAATGGAATAAATAACCTAACTTTTCATGATCGTATCAAAATATCATTCAATATGTGCTGTTCTATTATTTAATTATGGAAAATTGTACGGCGTAGATTTTTCTTGTGTTAGACTAAGTCTTCAAAAAGGAATTAGAGGTAACAATAACTCATTGTAATAATGTTTTATTCCAATCAATTTAGCACCGAGAACATCTTGAAAACCGCTCGAGCTTTTAATGTTCTGCGGGATCCTCTAGCCATTGCCAGTTCGCAATCAAACCTATCGAAAGTCAATTTTATTGGAAAGATATCTTGAAGAAGATTTCCCGCTCCCAGACCACTAAGCAAAAAAAACACGGCAAGCCGGAAAATTCTGCCATCGCCGTTGCGATAGAGCATCGTCCAACAGTGTCTGCTTCTCTGCCGAAGATTGTCGCTTCGGGAAAAGGTAATATTGCTGAGAGAATTTTAGACATTGCGTTTGCCGAAGGTGTCCGGGTTCGCAAGGATGCCGATTTAGCTGAGATGCTCGCCGCAGCCGACATAGAAACGGAAATTCCTGTAGAAGCGTTCATCGCGGTAGCCGAAATCTTAAGGTATGTGTACGCCGCGAACGATTTAACAACGCAAGAGGTCAGCAAATCATGACAAAAGACGAAATTCTGGAGACTGTCGAAGCTTTAAGAAGCATTATTGCGACAGGCAAAGATAAACTCGCAGACGGACAATATCTTGAAATGGAATTGATGCAGACAAAAATCGACGAAATTTGTCAGGAAATCGCGGAATTAACGCCGGAAGAAGCAGAAGAAGTTCGTGAACCCTTGAAGGATTTCCTCGAAGACCTTCAAACCTACTCGTCCCATATTGACGGAATGGCAAATACAGCCGATTCAGACACGACGGTCACCGCTGACAAAGAATAAACGTCATGCGTTCACAAATTCGCCTTGGTGAACAATACAAGTTGTTTTTACCCTAATGGACTTAGACTATTCAAATTACCTGCAATTCTTTTTTGCGCTGATATTTGTTTTAGGCCTCATTGGAGCTGTTGCACTCCTGCTTCGCCATTTTGGTTTTGGGGGAGCGGTTCGCCTGCAGCGACGCCTAACGGGTGGACGCCGGCGCCTTGAAGTCACGGATGTCTTGGCGGTTGATGCACGCCGCCGGCTGGTACTCGTGCGCAGAGATAATACAGAACACTTAATATTGCTCGGTGCGAATGAAGATATTCTAATTGAAGGCTGCATTTCTGCGCCGGAAATGCCCACAGAAATGGAAGATCAAGGACAAAGCGTTAAGTCCGGAGAAGCCAGTGTTGAAACTATCGTGACGACTCCCAAGGGCTAACCGAATGAAATTTAACAAAATAGCCCTAGTCGCATGGATATCTATTTTGGCCGGCGCTTCTCTTCTGATTTGGGGGGGGGCACCCGCTTTCGCGCAGAGCGTAAATTTGGATTTCGGAGAGGGTGGGAGTTCAACTGCGCGTATAGTGCAACTTGTTGTTCTTCTCACAGTCATTACACTTGCGCCATCCATACTTGTGATGGTGACCTCCTTTGCAAGAATCGTTATTGTACTATCTCTTCTGCGAACAGCATTGGGAACGCAAGGTGCACCGCCAAATTCCGTTATGGTGAGTTTAGCGCTTTTCCTTACATTCTTTATAATGCAGCCGACCCTCGAGACGGCTTATGAGCAAGGCGTCGCCCCTCTCATCGAAGAACAAATAACGGAAGAACAAGCCTTCGACCGCACGGTTGCACCTTTAAAAAGCTTTATGCTTAGGCACGTCCGTGAAAAAGACATCGATTTATTTCGAAAAATTGCGAACGTTGGCAATATTGAAAACCTATCGGACACGCCCCTTCGCGTGTTGGTACCAGCATTTATGATTTCCGAACTGAAGCGTGCATTCGAAATAGGGTTTTTAATTTTCATTCCGTTTCTAATAATCGACATGGTAGTTGCATCTGTTCTAATGTCGATGGGTATGATGATGCTCCCACCAGTAATGATCTCGTTGCCGTTCAAGCTCATTTTTTTCGTTTTAGTTGATGGCTGGTACCTCGTCGTTGGAAGTCTAGTGCAAAGCTTCGGCGAGTTATAGCAAAGTTAATTCGTCTAGCCAGTAGTTGACGGATCTGACTGAGCAGGTTTCGCACCAGTCTGATCCTTTGGCTTCCCCTTAGACTTGAGTAACCGCTCACGATAATTTTTCATAAAAGCCTGGAATTGATCAACATCAGCAATTTGTTTTTGAATCGAACCTGCGTCAAAGCCGGCACCTTCAGATGGCTTAGCAATATAATCGAAAGTCGCCGATAGCGGGCTTGCGCGCATGGCGGCTCCGTACAATTCAAATAATTGTCTGAGAGCATCCTCATCCTTGTGAAGTTTTAACGCGACAGCCCAGAGTAATACCGTTCGTCCAAACTCATCATCGATGGATGCACCGTCTGCAGGTGGGTCGCCAACCAAGCGCTGATAAACTTTAGCCGCTTCGGCCCAATTTTTTTCTCGGAAATAAATTGCACTTCTAAGTAAGTCAGCCTCACGGCTGACATCACCAGCGAGCAATGCAATTGCGTCGTTCGCTTTACCCAGTTCAAATTCGGCTTTCGCACGTATGCGCCGACGGTCATTTTCAATTTCAAGCGAGACATTAGGATAAAAACTATCACGGAGTGCTACTAGCGCCCCTTCCGGGTCTCGGGCAATTAAGCGAATTAATGCCAACTTCGTGCCGACTGCAGCTTTTTCTTCACCACGCAGCCTAAACTTAACCTGATGACCTAATACTTCCGACGCTTTATCAAGCAAATCCACATCTATGAGTCGCTCGGCTAGTTTCTGAATAATAAGATTACTATCCGGACCAGCGGGTGTCAGTTCGCGAAATTCGTCATACAGAGCCAATGCTTTTAAAGGTGATATATTATCCGCCTCACCTTCAAGATAGAGGCGTCGGAAGACACCCCTCATTCGTTCTGCCGCATTCTTTGCATCTGAATGTTTTGGGAAATATGCGACAATTACCTTCAGAGTATTCAGCGCATTACGATAGTCACCTTCCGCTAGATACAACTCACCTAAGCGATTTAAGACCTGTCGTTCAAATGCATCTCCACGCCATGCATAACGCAGCCTTTCATAGCGCTGAATAGCCTCCTCTAGTTCAATAGTTTCTTGTTGAAGGTTGATATCAATTAAATTGTATTCAGCACGCACAGAGCTGTAATGATCACCACTATCCTTCGCGCTTTGAAATGACGCGACTGCATTATCAAAATCCAACTCCATTCTGTACAATCGACCAAAAAGGTTTTCCAAACGGGCTTTATAGGTTGGACCATACGCTTCAATTTCCCCCAAGGTTTGATCCCGCCACTCCTTGGCAAGCTCTATCTGCTCAGCGTCCAGCGCAACCTTTAATCTTCTGACAAGGAGTTTAGGTTTCAACGAAATGGGGTAACCAAAAAGCGACGGATCACCGGTATTAAAATTATTGACCGCTGATTTTTGAGCTCCGGTCAGATCATCCGCTGCACCTCGCCAAAGAGCAATATCTTGAAAACCATCTAATCTTGGATCACTGAGCGTTTTTCGTGCCGCCAATCCACGTTCCGCTAAAACCAAGGCTGCACCTTTTAAGGCTGAGTAATCTTCTGAAGATGCCACCTCAAGATCGGAAAGCCCGACAAGTGACAAAACACCAAGCGCTTCCTGAGCCAATCCATGTGAAAAGTTATAACGCGCAAGTTCCATTCGAGATTTAGATCTTTGATTGGATGGCTGCTTCGCAATCTCAGCCATTAACTCCTGACGGGTATCCGTTAACTCATCCAACGATCCCCGCTGCCATTTAATAGGTTGCAAAATTTGTGATCCAACTACACCAAACGGAACTGATGACTTAACTGCATCAGCCGTATCCATCTTTGTCGGCACGGAGACTATCTCAGAAACGTACAATCCCCTTGGACCACTAAGGACAATCTCTTTTTCTTGCTTCTTTAAACCTAAATCATCGTTAAACGTCTCTATTGCGACGCCCTGTGCCGATGCAAGTATCTGAAACTCAGGATACGCTCGCTCGCCGTTAATCCCCAAGCCAGGTTCTGTTATTGCAACAACTTGTATCGTATCTCCAATATCAGGGTCTTGGAATTCGAGTAATCGCCCGGTTGCTTCCAATGGCATAAGCAATTCTGGTCCAGTACTGCCGGTAATATTAATCCCAAAGGGAATAGGCAACATTGGCTGCATTGGAGATCGTGAAAATTCGATTAGCCAATTTGTACCGTCTAACTGCACCTTAGAAACATTGATGCTATCATCTTTGGTTTGAATACGGAGGATGGTGGCTTGACCAGATGGAATTTGGTCAATCCGGTCTAAAAGGGTACTACTTTGTTGTTGAAGCAGCGCCGTCTTGATTGGTGAGCGAGATCCAAAGACAATCCAAACATGTTTATTCCTGCGGAACGTTGCCATACTCACTTCTTGTGGCCATTCGAACACTAGTGTCACAGGATCCGGCGGAAGCTCATCCTGCTCGGGCCTATTCTCGTCAGCTTTCTTACGTTTTTGTGATTTTGCCTCTTTCAAATCCGTTTTAACTGAGGATTTCCCCATTGAAGTGGCGGCATCTGGTTTTAGCGGCGTGCCATCCTGTTTCTTATTTTCTGGACGCGTATCCCGCACTTTACCAGTGCTAACAACTTGTTTTTTATTTTGTTCTTTAGATTTACTCGTTTCTTGCGCTTGTTTCTCATCAGGTTTCGCAAGAAGTCTTATGGGCTTGTCAGTCTGCGACGGCGATACGGAGGCGACAGGCGCTTCTGGCGAGGTCTTAATCTTTTGCTTTTTCTTGGGTAAATTTGTTGCTGTTGTGGCTTGCGAACCGCGAAATACATCCAATACTATTTTTGTTCCCGACCGAAAATGACGAATACGGGCTCCTTTAGTGACATCAACCGAAAACATAAGTTTATCACCTTCGATTGAGGTAGATGGATTGCTAAAACCGCGATTCAAATTTGCATGTAGGTCTGCGATATTAATTCGAGCGGGTCGATTAAATCTTACCTTCACCCGAATACCATCTCGCGATACTTCATACTCAACGGGACGAGTCCAATCAAACACAAGACGGGCGTATTTGTTATGCTGCCCTTTGCGCACGCGCAATAAAGGTATAGACTCATTCGTTTCTGATACTGGCACGACGCCCTGTCGACGCACAACGTCCAAAACAATCGAAGTCCCAATTTTAAATGTCTTGAGATCAAAATCATCCTTCAGCGATATTTTGACTATGCTGTTATCTTTGGAAATACGTGCACTAGAAATATAGTCGCGCAAAATCTTGATAGTTTGGGAAAAATTGGCTTTTAACGGACGTTCAAAGCGAACGGTTAAAGTTCTTCCGTTGATATTGGCATTATATCCCACGGGCGAAGTCCAATCGAAAACGATACGTCCAAATCCTAAATGCCCACCACCGCGTACCCGAACAACTTCCTGTGCAATCGCTGGCAGCTGCACAGCAATTATCAGCACAACAATCGCAAAAAGACGGAAAAGTTGCATCAAAGGCGCCCCGAATGCGGATGAATGACTATATCAACGCGGCGTGCCAACTCATATCTCAACGTTTCAGGAATTTGAACGTCCAAATCATTAAATCTGGTATCTGCGAGACCATAGATCGGAAGCTGACGCGCATACCCCGTTCGCCTTAACTCATTAGCAACCGCGGCAGCGCGTGCCAAAGAAATTGCCCACTTGGAATCAAAATGCTTATCAGACAATAACCCGGGGTCTGTATGTCCCCGAACATCAATTCTATTGCCAATTGATGCGATCACATCACCCATTCGGAACAATGCATCCTTTGCATCTTTTTGCAGTTCTATTTCGCCGCTCGCAAACATCGTATCACTCGGCAATGAGACAACGACCAAACCATCAAGACGATGTACAAACGCCGATGCTAACAGAATATCACCTGCCAAATGCTCCGTTAATACGTTAGCGAGATAATCAAGAGACAACGCTGGTTTTAATGTGACGTTCGATACATTAAGAGTCGCATTCGGCTGCGGTTGAACGTACTTTTTGGGTTTCTCCAGTGGCGGTGTTACAGAGACCATTTGATCCCACTTTTCCATCTCTATATCGCTCATCGAAAAAAGCATAACAAAGAATGCTAACAAAAGCGCAGTCACATCCGTAAATGTGACCAACCATGTGCCAACTGGAGCTGCTCCTTCGACAGTTCGATCTCCCACAATCATGGATTATTCCGTATATTTTTGAAAATCAGTTTTAGTCAATGCATTCCTCCGAACAAAAAATCGCAACTCAAATTCTTTACCATCTCCTTCATGCACGCCAATAGATACTGAAGCACGGGGAGCTCCGCTGGATATCAAGTTTTCTGCAATTTCAACCGCGCGTTGAATTTCCAAATTATTCTTTCTCAAATTAAATTCCTTACCAGCTCTCCAATCTGCCCCAACTAATAATTCAAGTTCGTTTGAAAAACCCGGCACTTCCGTCCCAAGAACGGTTGCGACGTTTCGGATTAAGTCGCTGCGGTCTTTTCGGATTAACGCTACGCCGCCAACAAAAAGCATGTTAGCGGGCAAACGAAACTGCAAAGATTTCCCGTCTGTTAATATTTTAAACTCAGCAATTGGAATCGCATTTACCCAAAGACGGCGCATTTCATCTAAAAGGTCTTCCGGCTCTAGTATCGCGCCTAGAAGGGGCGAATATTTCTTTGCAGAATCGCCCGAATCTTCGGTCGTCCTAAATGTCGAGAGTAAAGAGTCCATAACCACTCGAGATTTTATCTCAGTTCTATTTGAAATCGCATTTAATAATATAAAGAATGCAAGTAATAAAATAAATAAGCTTAAAACTAAATAACCACCAGACATCGTTTTCTGGTTAGTATTATCTTCTAGTTCGGTTTGTTTAAAAAAATCAGTCAAAACTTGGGACAGATTTGTCTATACCATCTTCGATATTGGCTCTACTTTTAGCCTGATGCCTCATCAACAAAACGCATCTGAATGCTATTATCTCCAGACCTAATATTACAGACCATTCATTGGTTCGTATTGGCCAAACATTAATACAATCAAGCCACAGAATCCGTAACTGAAAACACCAATAATAAATCAGTATCCAACTGATGTTTAATAGCGTACCCACTTTAGCGTTAAGGAATCTATTTTGGCAAAGTTGGAAGCCTACGTTGATCGGCCAACTCTTTCGTCAAAATCCGTGCTTTTTCCGCATTCATTGATGCAATAACAGGAGCAACTTTACGTTCTTTCATATTATTGATTACCTGCAAGAGAATAGGCATTTCCAATTCATTGAAGATATTCGCTGCATCTTTTGGTTTCATGTTTTCATAGATGGCAACAAGCTGGTTTACTTTGGCCTTCTCTTCCTTATTCTGTTTCTTAAGAAGAACCTTGATTTCGTCTTTCGTAGAGTTCAATTCGGTCTGCTTCTCAAGCAAGTTCTGCTCGGCTGCCTTTAAGAGGACTTCACGTTCCTCTAATTGCTGCTCCCTGGCATCCAATACGTTTCGGCGTTCCGCCAATTCCTGCAACAGTTGAACCTCTCTTTCACTAAAGCGATTGGGATCGCCAACAATTGGCGTTTCGTCTTTCGTTTCTGACAAAGGCCGAGAGCCAGGCGGTAATTTTTGATTGCCGTTCGCGGTTTCATCTGCAGGTGCCAACGTTTGCGGGTCATCGGAACCCTCAGGTTGTTGCGCTAATGCCGGTTTAATTTCAATTCCACCTCTAAAATCAACGTCTGAAGCACCCTGCCAAATATTCAACGCCTTTTCTGAAAACATAAGAAACATGACGATGATCATTAATGGTAGAACTCTTACACGACCCTTCATCGCTTAACGCATCCCTTCCAATGCTCTCAAGAGATCAGACTTAGTCTTCCTCTGGGTAGCATCTTCTTCATTCGCTTCTTTAGACTGATTAGAATCGTCGGTCACCATCTCATCACTCACCCGTGAGTCCCTCAACGATGCGCGTTGGCCATGTTCAGGGCGAGCTTCTCGAATTCCAGTCTCAAGACGGCTTGCCAGTTCGTCCGCCCGTTCGACCAAAAAACCCAAATCATCGCGTAATGCATTCGCACGGGTGACACTTTCCTGCAAAGATTGCGCCGTATCGGTGGCGCTAACCTTTAATCGCGCGACGCTTGTCTCGGCGTGGTTTGTTGATTCCGTAAAACTAACTAACAGTCGTTCAAACTCTGCTTTATCTTCTTGGAGTGTAGACAAACGACGGTTCAGCCTGAACGCATACACGATCATTACGACTAATAGCGTCGCGCCTAATAACTCCAAAAAAAATGAAAACTCGGGAGACAGCATTCGTACCACCTCAGTTACTCCGCTTGAGCGCGGTCCAATTTTTGATCAATGCGGACCGCAATCGCCCCGCCTTTGCGTCCCATACGACCTCTGAACATAGAATTTTCACCGCAACGCAAGTCGACAGTCGTATCAGGTGTAACCTGTAACTCCAAGCGGGAACCCACTTCCCAATTCAAGACATCCTTCAGTGACACCGTCACCTCATCGAGAACCGCATCCAGCTCTACATCAGTGAACCAGAGTTCTGTGGCAAGGTGATTCTCCCATATTGAATCTCTGCCAAATTTTTCGCCCATGAACATCTGTAAAAGTAGTTCACGAACGGGTTCCAACGTTGCGTAGGGTAACAATAACTCCAAGCAACCGCCACGATCCTCCATATCAATCCGAAAGCGGGCAACGATCGCCGCATTTGCAGGACGGGCGATAGTTGCAAACCGAGGATTAGTTTCCAGACGGTCAAAGCGGAACGTGACCGAGGCCAATGGGTCGAAAGCACCCCCGAGGTCGGTCAAGACAACATTAATAAGCCGCTCGACTAAATTTCTTTCAATCGTAGTATACGGTCGACCTTCTATCCGCATCGCCGACGTCCCGCGACGGCCGCCGAGTAACACATCCACAATTGAGTATATTAGAGAACTGTCAACCGTGATTAGGCCAAAATTATCCCATTCTTCTACCTTGAATACCGTTAACATCGCCGGCAATGGTGTGGAATTTAAATAATCGCCAAAGCGGATAGATGCAATGTCATCCAGACTGACTTCGACATTATCCGACGTAAAATTACGAAGAGAGGTTGACATCATTCTGACAAGCCGATCGAAAACCACCTCCAACATCGGAAGTCGTTCATAAGAAACCATTCCGCTGTCAATGATGGCCTCAATACCAGAACGTTCCGTTTCAGATTCTTCACCTTCTTGAATACCGAGCAGGCTGTCGATTTCTGACTGATCAAGAACGCGAGAACTTTCGGAACTACTATCCTCGCCAGCGCCACCAGCAGAGGCGGCCCATTCCGCATCGAGGTTATCGACTTGTTCCTCGCCGCCATCGTCGTCGCTGGGCTCTTGCCCTGTCGAGGCCTCGTCTTCAGCTAAATCTTCGTCGTCATCATCTATCATCATGGCGATACCCGGTGGGCTCATTCACCAACACTATTGCACCAACATTTCTTTAAACAAAACATCTTTGACTTTACCTGGACTTGCCGCCACGTTTGCGCGAAACAACAACTCCTCCTTAACTCGATATAATCCGTGCGACCCTTGTAACTCCTCTATACGCAATCCCCGCAAAAAAACCTGAAAGCTATCAACAATACGTGGCATGACCGCCTGGATGCGAACCTCATCCTCTTTTCTTTCAAGCTCAAGACTAATTCGCAATTTAAGAAAACTCGATTTTCGGCCAGTCCGCCCCAAACTCACTAGCATTTCCTCCAATTCGAAGAAATGGCCTAACGTGTCTGTTTGCTGCTCCTCTGATTGTAATTCCTCTTCTGAAGGGCCGAGCAGATCGTCAAAAACCCCGAAGAAATACGCCACTGCGCCGCCAATCGCGAGAAGTAGTACGACGACGCCAACGATGATTAGGATTCTTCTCAATCCACCGCCGGCCCCATCTTCACCAATGTCACCTAGTTCATCGTCATCCAGTTCATCGGCCATTTACTACTTCTCTGTAATATTAAACCAGCGCCGAAACTAATATCACCTTTATCTTCACATAAGGAATACTTGAACAACAGTAATAAATAAAACAAAAAAAGGCAAAAAAAATGATATGTATAACTAATATATTTGCCCGAAAAATTTTGCCTCTTTGTGGAAAGTCCTGCCTGGTTTGATCAAATATCAAAGAATTTAATTACGTCATTGGACTACCCATAATTTATTAAATTGTTGAAATAAAACTAAAAAACAGAATGGCATGTATTCTGCTTAACTTACATTCGGATGAGTTTAAGTGAGGAAGGGTATTCTAGGTTATGGAGACACCAACCTATATCGCATTATCACGCCAATTAGGTTTGCGACGCCATATGGATATCGTCGCCAACAATATGGCGAATATGAACACACCGGCTTATAAGGCCGAAAGACTAATTTTCATTGAATATCTACAAAAGCCATCGGATTCCGACAAACAATCCTTCACGCAAGATATCGGCACCATGCGCGACACTTCAGAAGGACCGCTCGTTAAAACTGACAACCCTTTCGACCTTGCCATTTCTGGCGAGGGTTTCTTCACAATCGAAACACCACTCGGAAACCGATATACTCGTCATGGTCGGTTTCAATTAGATGCGGAAAATCGTTTAGTAACGGGTCAAGGAAATCCTGTCCTTGATAATGGTGGTAATCAAATCAACATCCCGCCCATTGGTGGCCGGGTCGAAATTAGCTCCGACGGCACGATTTCAGCTGAAAACGGTACAATCGCACAATTCGGATTGGTAAAATTCGAAAATGAGCAGTTGCTGCGGCGAACCGCCAATAACTTGTATAAAACGCCTGACGATCAGCAGCCCCAAGATGTTGAAAAACCGAATATTGCCCAGGGGATGTTAGAAAAATCCAACGTAAAGGCAATCGCTGAACTTTCTGAGATGATCAAAATTCACCGTCAGTACCAAAGCCTTGGGCGTTCAATCCAACAAGAACACGAACGGCAAATGAAGGCTATAAATCGACTGTCGCGCCGTCCAAGCGCAACATAGAGGAGGTAAGCAATGAGATCCCTAAATATCGGCGCTACCGGGATGCTGGCACAGCAGCTCAACGTTGAGGTTATTTCTCACAATATCGCGAACATGAACACCACCGCATTCCAACGCCGTCGAGTAGAATTTCAGGATCTACTTTATCAGAACATACGGCGTGTCGGTTCGGATTCATCGGATGCTGGCACCATCGTGCCAGCCGGTGTTCAGATCGGCCTTGGTGTTAAAACCGCCGCAGTATACCGAATTACAGAACAAGGTAATTTATCCTTAACAGAAAACACGCTTGATTTAGCGATCAATGGTGAAGGGTATTTTGAAGTTCAGCTACCAGACGGCGAGACAGGTTACACTAGATCGGGTGCGTTCCAACTGAGCCAAAACGGCGAAATCGTGACAGTTGATGGATTTACCGTCCTGCCGGGCCTAACAATTCCAGATGGCGCGATCGACGTAACTGTTAATCCCAGCGGGGAAGTACTCGTTCAACTTGATGGTCAAGTTGCACCGCAGAATATTGGGCAACTCAACCTTGCCACCTTCTCGAACGAAGCCGGCCTCTTAGCTGTCGGCGATAATTTATTCCTCGAAACACCAGCCTCAGGCGGTGCAACAGTTGGAAATCCAGATACGGCTGGTTTTGGTCGCCTTCAGCAAGGATTTCTTGAAACCTCAAATGTGAACGTCGTTGAGGAAATTACCAATCTAATCACAGCCCAGCGCGCTTATGAGATGAATTCCAAGGTCATTGAGACTTCGGACCAAATGATGGCCACTATGTCAAATGTTCGGTAATCAGCTATGAAAAACCGAAGTATATTTGCCTTGCTAGGAATACTCGGATTTGCGGTGGTTCTCTTAATTGGGAATTCGGCAACAAATGAGTGCCTTGCCACGTCGTTGAAACAGCAGGCTATCGTTAAAGATGATGTTGTAAAACTTTCAGACCTTTTCCACGATGCTGGTCGCCACGGTGAGCGAGTGGTGTTGCAATCCCCCGATCCCGGTCGGCGGATGGTTTTAAATGCTAAATGGCTCTATCGAACCGCAAAATCATTTCGACTTAATTGGAAACCGATGAGTGCTATGGACCATGTAGTGGTCGAACGCGCTACACACTATATCTCCACCGAACAGATTCAGGAGACCTTGGCAGCTGGCATTCGTTCTGAGCTAGAAAAATCCGATAAATTCGAGATTGACCTCGATAACCGTCTCTTACAAATGCACTTGCCTGGCGAGGCTCTGCCAACTGTAGAAATCCAAACGCTTAGAATTGAACGCCAAAACAACCGTTTTTCCGCCATTTTGGTAGGTGCCGGAGGCAGGCATAGGGGCACTCGGATTACCGTTACTGGAAAGTACTATCGGATCATCGATGTGCCCGTCTTAATTCGTCGCATGTCGAGCAAAGAAATCATCAAACCGCATGATATTCGGCTCGTTACGCGTAGGGCAGATAAGGTAGATATGAATGGTCTGCGTGACGTTTCCGAACTGATAGGAATGAGCCCACTTCGGACACTATCCGCAGATCGTCCTGTAAAACGCAGCGAAATCCGCAGACCGGTGCTAGTTGGAAAAGGATCGATCGTGACTATGGTCTTTCGTTCAGAACGGATGATGCTGACAGCACAAGGGAAAGCGCTTCAAAACGGATCAAAAGGTGACATTATACGCATCTTGAATACCAAAACGCATAAAGTCATCGACGGCACTGTCCATGATTCCGGCACTGTCACTGTCAGTCCACTTGGGCGGTTGGCTTTGCGTTAGGAATAGAAGATGAAAAAGTTCAACATAAAATCCATACATAAATTAGCAATCTTGACGTTGGCAGTGGCGCTGTTAGGTGGATGCAATACGCTGGAACGTCTATCGAAAGTTGGCGAAAACCCGGAGCTATCACGCGTACAAAACCCAAAGCATCGAGCTGGCTATCGCCCAGTTTCCATGCCTATGCCAGCGCCCATTCGATATGCTAAATCACCAAACTCACTTTGGCGTGCCGGTTCTCGTGCCTTTTTCAAGGATCTCCGCGCAAGTCAAGTTGGAGACATTCTAACAGTGACAGTAGCAATTGCTGATACTGTCGATTTTGATAATAAGATTGAACGATCGCGCACCAACAGCGAAGGCGCCGCTCTTCCGCAGTTTCTAGGATATGAGCAAGCTTTAAACGCTATATTTCCAGAGACCGTTAATCCCGCCAACGCCGTAACAGGAAACAGCACTTCGTCAATACTCGGAGACGGTAAGATTGATCGAACGGACAAAGTGACTACCAAAGTTGCAGCGATTGTTGTGCAAGTTCTATCAAACGGTAATCTTGTGATTGAAGGGCGTCAGGAAACACGCGTAAACGCAGAGGTACGCGAACTGTCAATAACTGGCATCGTGCGGCCACAAGACATAACCACTAACAATACGATTAACTACGAACAAGTCGCTGAAGCACGACTTGCGTATGGCGGACGGGGAATCCTGACAGACGTGCAACGGCCGCGCTACGGACAAGAAATTTTCGACGTTCTTTTCCCATTTTAAAACGCCGGAACACACGATTAGAAAACTAATTGCAGCGGCCGTCGTCTCCATCCTCCTCATCCAACTCCAAGACGGTCACTGTTTAAGAAGGGGCCGATGTCGAAAGACATCGGCCCCCTTTTTTTAACAACCGCTGCAACCCGGAAGACAGTTAATCGTCTCGGCGTGTCCGCTCCATGCGTTCGTGGCGTTCCTGCGCCTCGACACTCAAAGTCGCAATCGGCCTGGCTTCTAAGCGTTTCAGCGAAATTGGCTCACCAGTTTCTTCACAATAGCCAAACTCGCCGCTCTCAATGCGCTCAAGAGCCTCGTCGATCTTCGAGATCAGTTTCCGTTGACGATCTCTTGTCCGCAGTTCAAGCGCACGATCGGCCTCCAGCGAAGCTCTATCCGCCATATCAGGCTCCGCCAAGCTTTCTTCCTGCATATTTTTAAGTGTTTCACTCGATCCACTGAGCAACTCTTCGCGCCAACTTAGTAATTTGCGGCGAAAATACTCGCGCTGACGCGCGCTCATAAAGTTTTCTTTTTCCGTCGGCTTATAATTCTTCGGAAGCGAAGGTCGTTTTTTTGGCGCCATCGTTAATCCCCGCTTGGGTGCCCCCTAAATCCAAGGCGCGCGGAGTATATGGAGTGGTTAACGCTCCCGCAAGCCTTTGAATTTACCTTTAGAATGAATTTTGTGTTTCAAGTAAAAATTTCACAGAATTTTAAGAGTCGCGCTCAAATTTGGCTAATTCTACTCGCGCTCGAAGCTCAATTTCATCAAGCAATGACTGCAGTGCTGGGTCCGTTACAATTTCTCTTTGGCGTTCGACTAGTTCAGCAATAGCCTGCAACTCGCTTATCGGTATGGCACCCCCCAAAATACCGAGACGGATAGTTTCTAATCTATCCAACACCTCGCCACCCCACTGACGACCCTGGGCGTTTCCGCCATTTGTTGTCGCGTCGTCAACCTCCTGAATTGCTAACAGAGCATCAACAGCGTGAACCGGTGCCGCAGCACTCACCGGGTCACCACTATTACCTTTTACCGTCACTTCTTTAGCGAACTTGCCAGAGCCGGATTTCTGCGAACGTTCGCTCCGCTTTATAGGTGAAGAGCTTACGGAAGATGTTCGATCGATTTTCATAAGGGAAATCTTAGTATCTTTTAAGGAATGAAGAAACCATTAAGCGAAACCTTACAATTCCTATTGCTGGGCAATCTTTTCCAATCGCTCGGCATGCCTTGCCTTCCTATCTTTCTCCCCATCTTCTTAATCTAGAAAACTTTCAAATCCTCCTTTCTTTTCAATATCTTAAAATATTTTCTGATATGGCATGCGGTTCGCAGTAATCGTTATGGAAAATTCCTTTGGCGGGAGAAATGGTGGAGATGAAGAACTCAGCTAACCATCTCAAAACAATAACTCCGCTCCGACGCATTATATTTGCATTCGGGTTGATCGCGGCTGTGCTGACGTGGACAAACGCAGCCTTCGCGCAATCCCGTATAAAAGATATCGTCGACATTGAAGGCGTTCGTGAAAATATTCTCATCGGGTATGGCTTAGTCGTCGGTTTGAATGGCACTGGCGACACCCTTGCAAGTAACGTGTTCACCAAGCAAAGCTTGATCGGCATGTTGGAGCGGCTCGGTGTCAATGCCAATGACAATGCGCTCGATGCCAAGAACGTTGCTGCTGTTATGGTTACAGCACAACTTCCTGCATTTGCCCGCCAGGGTGTTAAAATCGACGTTTCTGTCTCCGCCCTCGGTAATTCCAGTAGTCTCCTTGGCGGAACCCTATTAGTCACGCCGATGCTCGGCGCTGATGGTGAAGTCTATGCAGTCGCGCAAGGTACGCTTGCGGTCGGTGGCTTCAGCGCTGCCGGCCAGGCGGAAACTATAGTTAAAGGGGTTCCAACAAGCGGACGCATTCCAAACGGTGCGATCGTAGAACGAGAACTGCCGTTCCAATTAGGCGATTTAAAACGCGTTCGCTTATCATTGCGTAACCCAGATTTCACAACGGCACGCCGTATTTCACGTGCGATTAACGCGTTTGTTGGCGTCAAAACCGCTAAAGCATCTGATAACGCAACTGTAATTCTTGACATTCCCAAGACCTATAAAGGAGAGCTTGTGGAACTCCTAACGGATATCGAGCAACTCCAAGTTCAACCGGACCAAATAGCCAAGGTGATAATCGACGAACAATCCGGCGTGATTGTTATGGGGGAGAATGTACGGATCAGCACTGTAGCAATTGCGCAAGGCAACTTGACCATACGTATCACCGAATCTCAACAAGTCTCACAACCAGCTCCTTTCTCAAACACCGGAACGACTGAAACTGTAAACCGAACCGCGGTTGAAGTCGAAGAAGGTGACGATCGCAAGTTTGCCGTTTTGCCGAACGGTGTGACGTTACAGGAATTGGTTAACGGTCTAAATGCGCTCGGAATTGGTCCCCGCGACATGATCACCATCCTTCAAGCGGTCAAAGCATCAGGCGCTATGCAAGCCGACATCGAGGTGCTGTGATGCTGGACAGCAGTGCATTGGTTGATCAGGCCCTAACAGGTTATCAAGCTTCTCAGCAGCCTGCAGGGGGAAAAACTACCGACAAAACTACAAAAAAAATGAGCCTGGAGCAGATCAAAGCGGTCGCGCAGGATTTCGAAGCCTTCTTCGTCTCTATGATGATGGAATCGATGATGTCCGGTATCAAGACAGATGGTCCTTTTGGCGGGGGCCAAGGCGAGAAAGTCTTCCGCTCTATCATGGTACAGGAATATGGCAAAGAAGTGGTCAAACAGGGCGGCTTTGGGTTTGCCGATGCGGTTCAGCAACAGCTGCTGAAATTGCAAGAAGTGCACGGAGAATAGGAACATGGATCCAACAGCACGCGCACATGAATTGATAGATGTCACCGAATCGCTCACCACGCTCATCGATCAAGAAAACGAGCTATTAGGAGAATTACGGGTAAAGGAAATCGGTGCCCTTCAGCAAGAGAAAACCTCGCTTTCGGGCCTCTACGAACTCCGTATGCGGGAAGCCACACAAGACAACGGGGTATTCGACAACATCGCCCCTGAAACACGAGCGCGTCTGCGCCATGCGAGCGAAGCCTTTGATCGGTCAGCAAAACGTAACGCGAACGTCCTTCGCGCCGCGCTCGAAATGAACACACGAATGGTTCACAAAATCGCAAACTTAGCTACTAGACAGGAGACGCGCCCCAATGGCTATGGCGCTACCGGCACCACCCCATACCCAACCCGTCGGGCAAAAATATCGGTCACGCCTATGACCTTAGACAAGCAATTATGAGTGATTTGAGATGACACTAACCCTCGCACTCAGAACAGCGCTGAGCGGGCTCTCGGCAACACAGACTGCCCTTCAGGCCGCGTCAAGCAACATCACGAACGTCAATACCGAGGGGTATTCGCGGAAGGATGTAACCTTCTCTACAAACAACCTAGATGGCACGGGCGCCGGCGTTAATGTCGCGACGGTCGATCGAGTAGTGGATGAGTTTCTCATCCGTGAAATTCGTGACCAGCAGGCTATTATCGGAAACTTAGATGTTCGCGAGAAATTCTTGGGTCAACTTGAGGCATTATTCGCCTCTCCCGACAATAATCGCAGCATCACCAGTGGCTTAGATGCAGTACGCGATGCGTTAGAAGCCTTCTCTGTCACACCAGAATCATCGGCAACGGCATTTAACGCCGTCAATGAACTACGGAAGATGGTTCTTCAGATTCAAGAACTGAGCAACAATATCCAGGATCTACGATTGCGAGCCGATCAGGATATTAGTCGCACGGCGACAAAAATTAACAACGAACTAAATATTATTCACGATCTCAACACGCGGGTCGCCAGGTCAGAAAGTTTAAACCAACCAAGTGGTGAAGAACGCGACGAGCGAGACCGCGCTGTAAAACGACTATCCCAAACCATGGACCTTCGGGTCATTGAAGATTCGAATAGTTTATTAACGATCCTAACTAAATCCGGTCGGAACCTGCTTAGCGGCTCAGTCGTAGAAACAGCGAGCCATGTGTCGGCCGTGCAGATGAGCGCCAGCCTATCGTATTTAGAACCAGCTGATGCAGGATATCCTGGCGGTATTGGCGGTATTTTCCTAGGCACGCCGGATACAGCGAATGGAACAAATGACATTACTGCAGAGATCACAACAGGCAAATTGAAAGGTCTAGTGGATTTGCGCGATGGTATACTGCCGAATATCCAGGCCGAACTTGATACGCTTATCCATAAACTTACCGTACAACTAAATGAACAGCATAACTCGGGTTCCGCCTCACCACCCCCAAACACGTTGAATGGCTCTCAAACATTTGCCACCGGTGATTTAGTCTCAGGAACTGGCGCCGTGGATATCGTGGTTATAAACCGAACAACTGGCGCTGTTGTTGAGACGTTAAACATTGCTAACCTAGGTTCAACCGCTGTCGATACCGCTGGTGAGGTCGCGACGACAATCAATGGTATGACAAACGCAAGTGCATCTTTTGATAGTAATGGAAAATTGGTTATTACCGCAGATAATACCGCCAACGGAATTGCTATCGCGAACAGAAACAGCTCGTATACCGTCGTTCAAGGGGAGACACGAAGTTTTTCACATTTCTTCGGCTTGAATGACCTTATCGTTCAAGAAAGCGATTCAAGCGACTACAATTCCTATGCAGCATCACAAGTCACAAGTAGTACGACGGCTCTGGGAATAGCCGGCAATCTTACTTTTACCGGAAATTTCACAAATTCTCCACGAACAATAGCCTATACGGCTGGCCAATCTCTTGACACGATCGCAGCAAATATTACTAGCGACACGCATTTGGCGAACGCTAATATCTCTGCGACCGTTGTCAATGACGGGGCGGGGCGCCGGCTCGTGATATCTGATGCAGACGGCAATAATTTTACTATTACTGATAGCGGCTCTTTGGTATCACAAATCGGCCTTACAACAGACAATCGATCGCTTTCGGGCCGTTTTCAGGTCAATAGCGAAATTGTCAGAGACCCTTCCCGCTTGGCCCATGGTACTGTTAGCACCACCACCGGTGTTTCTCCGGGCGATGCCACAGCTGCAACTAATATGGCAGGTGTCTTAGGCTCATCCCAAACATTTGGATCATCTGGTGGTATATCAGGCGTTACAACGACATTTGCCGATTATTCCGCTCAAATGCTCGGGCTTCAAGCTGCACAAACAAATGATGCGCGGGTGGAACTCGAATTTACGACACAGTTCACTGAGACGCTCGAGTTTCGTGCCTCGGCGGTCTCCGGCGTGAATTTGGACGAAGAACTGGCAAACCTCGTCGTCCTGGAACAATCATTTAATGCCGCCGCCCGCATCATCACAACAGCATCTGACATGTTGCAAGAATTGATGGACGCGGTCAGATAGGGAATTAAAAAATGGTCACAATTCGGGCTGCCACCCTCGCACAACATCAAATGATAAAAAGCAGTACGTTGCGGACACAAGGCAACATTAACGAGCTGCAAGTTCAGGTCGCTTCTGGCAAAAAAGCACAAGCTTTCTCTGGCATTGCCGACGATGCGACTCGTCTGGTGAATCTGAAGAGTGAGCTAGCCCAAACTGAACAGTTTCTCCAAAACATTACCATAACAGAGAAACGCCTCGATCTTATGGCACTTGCGCTGGACCAACTTGAAGATATCGCGCGTAAAGCGCGCACCGACATCGCGACGGCTTTCAACGGCAGCCAAGCCGACGATAAAAAACTTGCGTCCCTCATGCAATTTAATCTCGACCAGGTCGTCGAGATTTTAAATATTGAAGATGACAGCCGCTTCCTATTTGCAGGCGGCCAGGTTAATAATCGGCCCGTTGATTTAAACAACGGTATTTACACAACCCCGGTAATTACTGGCCCGCCAAATCCGACATTCAGCCAAGCGACTGATACGGGTTACTACGGTGGCGACGCAACAATCCAGTCGACACGTATCGATGACAATTTTAATGTTTCATATGGTGTTGTTGCAACGGAACCGGCCTTTGAGAAACTCATTAGAACCCTTGATAACGTATCCAATGTAACCTTCACGGATCCGATTACTGATAACGAGCGAACATTTCTAACTGCGGCTATCGCCGAACTAACAGAGCTAATAGACGACAACGGTGTGGACAATACGCTCGCGGAGCTAAGGGCCGATCTCGGCCTTGACCAGAACGCGCTTGAAAGCATCAAAGGCAAACACATAAATTTTTTGAAATTTGCACAAGACTCGATTGCCAAAATTGAGAATATTGACGTGGCGGAAGCAGTCACATTATTACATTTCGAGCAAATTCAATTAGAAGCCTCTTTCACGACAATTGCGCGATTACAAACGCTCTCGCTATCAAATTTCTTGAGATAGCCATTCAATTGTATAACGTGGATTGACAGCGCCGCTATCAATCCCGGATAAACCTTCGAGTATGAACCCTAAAAAATACGAGTTATCCGAAAAACTTGTCGGATCGCTGGGGGATGTTCTCGCCAGCGCACAAACAGCATACAATGCGGGTGATTGCGAACGTGCGGAAAAGATATTACAACAAGTTTTAGAGTTGCACCCTCAAATCAGCGCCGCCTGGAAGTTACGCGGGCTTAACGCATTCAAACAGGGTCATCTTACGGAATCGAGTAACTACCTGCATCAATCGCTCAGCCTGGCACCTGATGATGCAGGCACATTATTCTATCTCGCTAATGCTTCTTTGAGAGATTTGGACTGTGCGCAAGCAATTCGACTCTACGAGCGCAGCATTGATTTAAAGCCTGACGTCCCAGAAGCACACAACAATCTGTCCACCGCCTTGCGCCTTGCCGGACGTCCTTCAGATGCCGTTGTAGCTGCCCGACAGGCCACCCAACTCAAACAAAGTTACGGCGAAGCTAAAAATAATCTCGGTCTCGCCTTCTGCGATTTGAGACGGTACCCGGAAGCTATTAATTGCTTCGAAAAAGCGATTGAAATTAATCCGAATAATTTGGAGGCACTCAATAATTTAGGGGTTGCCCTCGATGCTAAAGGCGAAATGGAGAAGTCTCTTATAGTTTTCGAACGTGCTCTTACTCTCTCTCCCCAAAACGTCGATGCGAAAATAAATCTAGGAAACGTATTCAGAAAAATTGGTCAACTAGATGATGCTGCCGCACTATTTTCTGAAGTACTTGACGAAAACCCAGCGGACTTGCGCGCACAGGCAAATCTCGGCCTGGTCTTACTCAACAAAAACAAACCAGCGGATGCCATCGTACGCTATAAGAAAGCCCTCGCGCATACACCCAACAGCCCAGATATTCAGATGAGCCTTGGTATTGCACAATTGTTATTGGGAGACTTCGAAGCCGGCTGGCAGAATTACGAAGCTCGATGGCTCGCGCCATCATTTGCGATCAAGCGACGAAGTTTTAATAGCCAACTTTGGACCGGACAACCACTCAAGGGAAAATCAATCCTTGTGTACGCGGAGCAGGGTTTCGGCGATACTATTCAGTTTGTCCCCTATGCCCCAATCATTGCAAAACAAGCGAGCGAAGTCATACTCGAATGCCAGAGGGACCTTTTGCGTATTTGTTCGAATTTGGAAGGCGTGTCTGAAGTAATTGCCCGCGGAGAATTTTTGCCGGAAACAGACTTTCATATTCCCTTAATGAGCCTGCCCCATCAAATGGGTACAAGGCTAGAGAACTTGCCGCTTGCAGAGCGCTATCTAACCCCCTCGATTTCTGCCACTCAACGTTTCCATGACCAACTAGAATCAACTAAAACATCCATTGGCTTAGTTTGGAGCGGCAACCCGGAACGCCAAGATGATAGAATGCGCAGCTGTCCACCGGAAGCGTTGATCCCATTACTTGGTTTAGACAGTTACGAGTTTGTTAGCCTTCAAGTTGGGACCTCAGCGGGAGACCTTCCCTCAGACATATTAGACTTTGGCGCAGAGTGCCGTGATTTTGCCGACACGGCCGCCGCCATTGAAGCGCTAGATCTCATTATTACCGTCGATACTGCAACAGCGCATCTCGCGGGGGCACTCTCAAAAGATGTTTGGGTAATGCTCGGTCATCACGCTGATTGGCGTTATTTAATGAACCGGACGGACTCGCCTTGGTATCCATCAATGCGATTGTATCGCCAACAAAAAATTGGCGATTGGGAAGGTGTCGTTGGGGAAATTTTGGATGATCTAAACTCTGGTATTAGGATTGCTCGCACTTGAATAAAGATTTGCAAACTGACCATCAGTCCGATCCGCTTGAATTACTGCAAACAGCGTCCGAACTGGCTGAGAGCGAGCGATGGGAAGACGTGTTGTCTTTTTGCGAAAAAGTACTCGAGACGGATCAGGGCATCGACTTGGCCGCTTATCTGGCAGGAATTGCTTGCGCTAAACTCAAAAGGCCAAATGAGGCAGTCCGCTATCTTACGGCAGTAATTTCTGTCGATGAACACGATGCCTCTAGGCTCTCAATACTGATTAGCCTTTTGCACGATATCGGTAAAACTGCCGACGCAATTCCCTATCTAGAACGTCATATTGAGTTGTCGCCCAACATCGATAACCTAAACCAACTTGCCGCCATTTATGCCCGCAACGGACGCCTTAGTGAGGCGATCAATACATTCCGAAAGTCCTTAAGACTGGCGCCAGAGAACAATGTAGCAAGCGCAGGCCTTTACCCCCTTCTCCGTATTACATGCGACTGGGGTGATGCCCTCGATACATTGTCTAAACAAATCGATACGCTCAACAAAAATGCAATATCGCGCGGGGAGATGGCTCCAGAACCACCGTTCGACAACGTTCACCGTTGCGAAGATGAAAAGATGAACTTTGCGATCGCTCATTCATGGAGCCAATCACTGATCAACAGTGTCGGAGATGTGCCTGCGTTTACAAGAACATCAAAATCAAAGAAAACGGACGTTATCAAAATCGGTTACCTAAGCGCAGACTTTCATGATCATGCAACCGCCCACTTGATGCGAGGCGTTTTTCAAGCGCATGATAAAGGCGGTTTTCAGGTTTTCGCTTATTCATACGGCCCCAATGATCGCAGTGATTATCGGTCTGATATCCGTGCTGCCTGCAGCGAATTTGTCGATATTACTAAACTTACAGATCAAGAAGCCGCCACAAGGATATTCAACGATAAAATTGATATTCTCGTCGATTTAAAGGGGTATACTCGCCGCAATCGATTAGCCATTTGCGCCATGCGGCCAGCGCCTATTCAAGTCACCTATTTGGGCTATCCGGGTACAAGCGGCGCTTCATTTTTTGATTATGCGGTTACCGACGCCACAGTTACACCTGTGGATTCGCATAAATATTATCAAGAAAACCTGGTCATTCTACAAAACTCATATCAGTGCAACGATAATAGACAAGAAGTACCTATAAAACCTTTAAACAATAATTTAAATAATTTTGATTTTATATTTTGTTCTTTTAATAACCCAATAAAGATAGAAAAATCGTTTTTTGAAATATGGTTGAATATAATTTCCTCCATACCAAATTCGTGCTTATGGTTACTTAAAAATAACGATGCTGCCGAATATAATCTTCGAAAATTCGCCAATAAATTTGGCATGGAGAAACGCCTAGTATTTTCCGAAATGTTGCCTCGTCAGCAACATCTTAGACGTGTGGCATATGCCGACCTAGCGCTAGATACACGTTATTATAATGGACACACCACAACTAGCGATGCGCTATGGGCAGGCGTGCCCGTTGTAACTCTAGAGGGAAGACACTTTGCCTCTCGTGTTTCTGCGAGCCTGCTCAGAGCAATGGGTCTTCCAGAATTAATAACGTCAACAACTAATGAATATAAAACTCGTATCATCGAACTGGCCACCAATACAAAAAAACGCGAGACGATCCAAAAAAAAATTAATGAAAATCGGCTCAATACACCGCTTTTTGACACGATAAAATCCACACGTGAACTGGAGGCAGCATACAATGAAATGTATCGCCGCCACTGCGCAGATGAACCACCAAGACTGCTAGAACTTTCGAAACTTGGTTGAGTTGAAGCTTATCTTAGGCAACCACATCGCCACCACCGCTGACCCCTCCAATTGGTGGTTGTGGTGGCACAGGTGGCGTATCTCCAGCATCTGGCGGATTCGCCATTAAACCGCTAGCAATATTACGATTTATATCAATTAGAACTTTTAGTTTGCGGCCCTCAGGAACGGCTAATGCATCTACTGTATGTTTGTCTATAAAGACGCTCAAATTCAAAATATTTTGCTTAATTTCCTCCGGCAAAGGGTTTTCCGTAGCCGAAACGTCGGACTGAAATATCGTCCAAAGGCGCCAATTAAGTCGCAATGCGGCTCGATAAGCCGAGATGTCCTCCATATTGTCCTGAGCATCCGCTAATGCCCGAGCCGTCTCCATCAGAGCCCGCGCTTCAGTCTGGCGAGCACCAGCCCCCAATTTTTGCGAGGAGCGATAGGGATCACTGCTCGCTGACATGCGTTAGCACCTCTTCTTCATATTGCATCAACTTTTTACAGTCCTTCATTGCGCTATAAAGGTTACCTTCAATAACTTTTCGTCCAATATCAAGTAAAATTGGTGTCGAACTTGGTACTGCTTCAATGAAAGAACCCACTAACTCATTAAATTTACCTTGATGGTGACGTTCCCTATCTGGAAACATGTACATCAATTGCACAGCAAAATAAATTCTTTTTGCCGGACTATCTGCCCCCTCTTCAGTCATTATATCGCGTTCTCGCAACACACTAGCTTTATTCTGAAGAACGAGTTCGGTCTTTTCACCACCATTCAGAACAACCGCCTGATTTATTATTACTTTTTCACCAGGCTTCAGTATTAATTTAAGAGGCATTTCACACCGTCGCGCAGAATATTTGTGGGTTAAAATAACAGAGGACTACGGCCCATTAAATGAACTCTTCAATTTACTCTTTAAAATAAACAGTAATATTTCAGGATAGTCAATGAATACTTGTTACTACTAATTAAAAAGGCGGGGGCCAAAGCCCCCGCCTGGGTTCCAACGAACCCAAATGGGTATTAACCAAAAAGCGCCAGAATTGACCGCTCGCTCTGCGCGGCGAGGGCCAATGAGTTAATACCCAGCTGCTGCCTGGTCTGAAGAGCCAGCAGTTTCGCACTTTCCTCGTTAAGGTCGGCTAGGGTCAGTTTACCCTCACCACTATTAAGGTTAGCAACGAGATTTTCGGTGAAATCCAAACGCGTTCCAAGGATCGTATTTTTCGAGCCCATTGTCGCCGCATTCGTACGTAGCTCTGACAATGCAGCAGAAATTGCCGTCAAAGCTGTATCAATATTGGCATTTAGGCCGAAATTATTGGCTGCAACGGCAATGTTAATGCCGTCCGATCCAGTCGTGGAATCCAGACCAGTGATGGTCAGGTTACTCGTATTATCATCATTGAATGCAACCGCCAGATTATCAGGTGTCGCCTTAAGCAGGTTTGACCCGTTAAAGGTGGCGTCGTTTGCGATCAAATTGATTTGACTAAGTAATTCATTGAACTGAACAGCCAAAGTTGACCGCTCATTCGTATTACCAGTCGACTTAGCATTAGTAGCAAGACCCTTGGCTTGAACAACCAGTTCAGTAATTGCATCAATACCATCAATCGCAGATTGAATGGTACTAATCGCCAAGTCAATTTCAGACTTCAGCAATTCGAAATCTGCTGCTGTGTTACTCAATGCTTTTGCAGTGAAAAACGCAGGAGCGTCATCAATAGCTGTATTAACCACCTTACCCGTCGACAAACGCGTTTGCGTCAGAGCAATTAAATCAGTGGATCGCTGGAGGGTCAGTAGGTTTGACCTAACTGACGAAGATAGATTGACAGCATCTGCCATGTCAAAACTCCTATTCTAGGACACATGGGTACAACCGCCTTCTGCGGTCGCTATGAAAAGGCTACAATTATTACGATATTCTATCGACCTAATTTTAACCAACCGTTGCACTCGCAACGGCCATGCCAATCATTATAAATCAATAAAAACAGGTAACTTAGCACTCCTAAAGTCAGTAAAATGCTCGGCAATTTTTGTCTAACAGGCAAATTTTACCCGTTTTGCCAGGCAAATATTACCCAGCAGAACTAACATATTTAATTTATGCAACCGAATTTATCATCTTAACCGAAGAGACTAAGGATCGAGCGTTCACTCTGAGAAGCGAGCGCCAACGAGTTAAGACCCAGTTGCTGACGTGTCTGCAGTGCCAGTAGGTTGGCACTCTCCTCATTAAGGTCGGCGAGAGTTAATTTTCCAGATCCGGCCTCAAATGTATTCGACAAGTTTTCAGTGAAGTCTAGCCGGGTTTTTAAGATGGTATTGGTCGAACCAAAAGTGGCTGCATTACTACGCAACTCCGTCAAGGCGGAAGAAATCGCAGTCAAGGCCGTATCAATATTTGCATTGAGACCAAAGTTATTGGCAGCCGCAGCAATATTGATGCCTGTTGAGGCAGTCGTGGCGTCCAGACCTGTGATCGTTAGGTTCGAAGTATTGTCCGCATTGAAAACAACAGCGAGATTGTCGGGTGAAGCCTTTAGTAGGTTCGTGCCATTAAACGTTGAATCATTTGCCAACTGATTAATCTGGCTCAACAGCTCATTGAACTGAATTGCAAGTGTAGACCGCTCGTTGGTATTTCCCGATGACCTTGCGTTACTTGCTAGGCCTTTGGCCTGCTCCACAAGAGCAGAAATCGATTCGATACCATCGATAGCCGCTTGGACTGCACTTATCCCTAAATCAATATTGGTTTTAAGGTTCGTTAAATCGGACGCCCGATCGTCAAATGCTCGTGCAGTGAAAAATGCAGCCGCATCGTCAAGCGGTGAATTAACTCGGAGACCTGTTGAAAGACGCGTCTGTGTCTGATCGATTGATCGACCCGTGGCTTGCAATGCTAAGAGGTTGCTGCGCACGGATTCTGTCAAGCTAATTTTATCTGCCATTTTGACAACTCCTTTTCTGCCTTACTTGGCTCCTTGGCTTCGCGCTACCGTCTACAAACGACCTTTGGCGTTCACTCTTGACAGCACGGAACTTCAGAAAGGAGGGTGGCAACCACAGTGCCAAAAAATAAATTATGCTTAACTTACTGAAAAATATAAGTTATTTTTTCTTCTGGGTTCTTCGCAAGGTACCCGAGAACATTAATTACCCGGTAACATTTGCAAAAAGGGGAAAAAACTACCGGCTCATAACACTTTCTATAGCGTCACGAATTCTAATAATCGCTGGCCTGTTAAGCTCTTCAAAAAAGGGCAAACCGACAACCCTATCAGCTAGAAATTGGGTAACTTGCAACTCTTCTCCCGAACATCCCAAAAAATTTGGTTCGTTATGACAGCCATTGTTCCACCATTTTCGAGATTCTATACCCATGGAGTCTAAACGCTTAATAACACGATTTGCTATTGGCGCTTCAAATTGCACATTGCAGGTCGAATTTGCTGCCCCTTTTGAAAATCCGGGCCCGAATCTCAAACCGCTAACGCCGGAAAATACATCGAGATATTCCCGGGCAACCATTACATTTGCTTGACGTTTAACTTTCCAGCGATCCAATGCCGCTAGTCCGACCGCAGCATTGTATTCACTCAATTTTGCATTGGTTCCCGGTAAATTTGCCGAACGGCCTTCTAAGAAACCAAAATTTCGGCCAGCACGAATTTTTTTTATCAGTTCTTCGTTTGTGCAGAGCACAACACCACCTTCGCCGATGCCAAGTACCTTTGTCGCGTGCAAACTCAGCACAAGTGGAATTCTGCCCCCCTTAGCTTTGTCAAAACTCGCAGCTGCATCGAGAACAACCGGTATACTTGTTTTTCTGGTGAAAGTTGTCCACCGACTAATTTCAACAGGAGCTCCAAATGGTGCGACAGGCATGATCGCCGCTATGGGACCTTGAATCCTTGACAACCGATTGCATATCGCCTCGGGGTCCAGCGCCCATGTGTTTGGATCTACATCGAGGAAATATGGTTCGAACCCTGCTGACACTGCTGCGTGTGCGGTTGCAACGAAAGTAAACGAAGGCATCAAGCAGTAGCCCGAAGGATAGCGGGCCGTCATTCTAAGAGAAACTTCCAACCCCAACGTGCAGTTTGAAACACAAACAGCCTGGTGCTCAGCTAGATCAAAATGACCTGCGAGCCGCGCCTCAAACAGGCGCTCCATAGGCCCGAAATTGCTATACCGTCGATTTCGATCGATTTCTTCCAAATACGGAAAAATCGAAGTTGCATCTGGCAATTTTGGCCTCATGAGAGGAATTCGGGACGCAGGAACGGACATATTTCCTCAATCAAAAGGTTAATAGTCTATCCATAATTCGCTTGTTCTGCCATTGCCCTAAAAATTATTTTTTTAAAAAAATAATTCCCCTCAAACGCTATTGATTGTGGCTCTACAATCACAGTTCAACACTTGACGAAACAGACAAATCGTTCAACAGAAAGAATTTTGTTCTTCGTTCCAAAACCGCCAAGCCGCCAGTCTGAATGATACAACACGACGAGAACAGCTTTAAACGGCTCTTCTATCTTTCCCATATCGCGAAAATTCATGGAAAAAGTTATAAAAATTTGAAAATCTGTCTATTAATCGAAAGTGCTACCCGTTAACGCTTCGAGTGCCTGACCGCGCCCAGACGCCTGTCGAATAACGATCACTGAGTTATTACTATTTCATGCAAATTCGGTAGCAAAGTCGTAAACGCCACCTAAAATTTCTTGCACATCATGACTGGGAACAAGAGGAGCAACCTAATATGATTTCTCCAACGCATCGGGATTTTTCATGACGACCATCGCGGTTATGCAGCCTTACTTCCTGCCTTATGCAGGTTACTTTCGGCTCTTCGCTGAAGCTGATGTCGTTTGTATTTTCGACTGCGTACAGTTTCCACGGCGCGGATGGGTCCATCGCAACAAGTTACCTGGAGTGGCGGGGCAAGCACAATGGCTTACACTACCCCTTGAAAAAGGACCAATTAATGAACGAATAGCAGACCTCAAATTCGCCGAAAACGCGAGAGAGTTATTAGAGGCACGGCTTAAAATTTTTCCCGCATTACGGGCCCCCCGCCACCCGCTACTTGATGCTATGCGCAAGACGGATGGTGACGTTGTCTCATACTTACTGAAACTGCTCTCAATCTCGTGCCAGGAACTGTGCTTGCCGTTTGAAATTATTCGGACGACAACCCTAAAGATACCGAACTCATTTACTGGCCAGAGCCGTGTTTTGGAGGTTTGTCGTCAACTAAACGCCGACCGCTATATCAACCTCTCGGGCGGACGTTTGCTATACAGTGCCCGAGAATTTGAGCGCAAAGGCATCAAACTGGCACTCTTCGACGAATGGCGCGGCTCCCAATGGAGTATTTTATACCGCCTACTGACAGAGCGAGCGATGCAAGTCGCCACCGAAATTAAGTGCCAGACCTGATACGCCCTACAAGAAATTCATACAAGGCGTCGACGTGAACCCTATCCGCAAAGATAAACGGCGCTGCCTCCGCTACTCGTCGATTGAAATTCTCAGAAAACGCACTGTCAGTTCCAAATTTCACAGCAAGTTCGATATATTGTTCAGCCGACCCAGCGACAGCGTCCGTAACATTGAGTAATCTGTAAAGAGCCTGCGTATAGCGGCCCCGGAGATACTCCCCCGGCCAGGTCACCATTGGTGTGCCGGCGGTAATGGCTTGCCAACTTGTATTCCCTCCCCCGAAAGGTCGTGTATCGAGCGAAACATCTGCCAAGGTCATGACGTTCATGTAATCCATGTGGCTCATAGCCGGCAAAAACCGCACTCTTGAAAAATTTTCACCTAGGTTTTGCCGCAATCGATACTTCAAAATCTCGGATAGCTCCGGCGTATATCCCTCCAGGAAAACAAGAGTACCTGTAATATCTCTAGAAAGAATACCCAAAAACAGCTCGTCCATATTTGGATGGATCTTTACAAGCGTCTGGCCACAAAAATAGAGCGCTCCATCACTCGGCAAATTAAAAAACTCGCGAGGCTTGACGGGACTGGGCATTTCTGGCTGTTCGTAATAGGTGGGCGCACCCGGTAGACGAATCAGCGGTATCGAGTAATGAGTCACCGCATCCTCTGGTTCTTGAAGATCGCAACTAATATAAGCGTCTATATTTCCTGTATCGACTGAATCTGGATGTCCGCCCAAAACATATTGAAATGGAGCCAGCCTTGCGAAGGCAAGAAAATATGTCAGCGGGTCCATTCCAATATCTGTAAAGACCAAAACGTCAAGCCGTTCTTCCTCAATCGCACGTCGCGCCGCATCCAAATTCTTGGGCAAGATAATTGTTTTTTCCACGTCTTGCGCAATCGAAGCCCACAGAGGGTCCTCTCTTTGCGTGAAGGTGAATGCGATAATCGAAACGTCGTCACGTTTGTGAAACCTGAGCACACCATGAAAGCACCGACCGACCGAATTGCTTTGGAAGTATCGGGAAATGAAGCCTATTCGGACACGGCTGCCTATCCGGCGACTGTCCTCTTTATCCTCTTTACAATGAGAAGCCCTGTAAGAAAGGGATGGGCATGCTCCTAGATACATCAACTTTAAATTCTCTATGATGGCGCGATTATTTTCATCCTGATAGGAAAGATTGAAGGTTGGTACGCCCACTTCCTCAAATGGGTCCTGCAAATCAAGGATCGAAGATACCAAATTTTCGATGCGTATCGTTAGTTCACAACGTGCAACCTCCATAGACTTTTTGGAGGTCGCAACAACCGGAAGTAATAACGCCTTTTTAACGCGGGTCCCATCATCATCGGCCTTTAGGGATAACGCTGTCTCGTAGGCCACCGTCGCGCCGATGGTATCACCAATTTTATACAAGGCATTTCCAAGGTTGGAATATGTTTCAAAAACGGCAATGCCTTTATCAATTAGCCGGCGCAAAACTGCTACTGCTTCACCTGATCGCCCTTTATCCAGCAAAGCGACACCCAAATTATTAGCTGCTTCAACTTGATGCGGCTCTGCTTGAATTGCGCGTTCGTAAAGCACTAATGCCTCGTCCGTAAATCCCTGTTCCGCCTTGAGAATACCAAGGTTTACTAGCGCTCCCGCGTTGTGTGGATCGATAATGATTGCGCGTTCAAAAAAATTTTCCGCCTGCGCAGGTTGTTTATATTTCAAACAACAAATTCCAAGGTTATTTAACGCACCCGCATGGTCTGGAATTTCTCTAATGACCGCTTCGAAGTGACGGATCGCTTCATCGAGATGCCCCTGCTCCATTCTAATATTTCCAAGAGCAAAATTTCCCGTCGCGACACGTGGATCCAATTGAAGCGCTCTCGACAACGCTAAAGACGCTGCTTCGGTTTTATTCAAGGCACGCAAGGTTAGACCAAGATTTAGCGGGGCTGTTGCCAATCCTGGCGCCAATCGTTCCGCAATTTCAAAATGGGCTACTGCAGCGTTAAGGTTGCCGTTTTTATTGGCTGCCACCCCGCAAAGCATTGCGGCTTCCGCATGATGAGGTGCGTCACTGATCAACAATTCTTGTGCGTCAGAAAACCTAGACTGGGAAATCAAGGCATGCGCCCTCGACAAGAGTTGCTCCAAACTCATGTCTTGGCTCTCAAACTCAAGAAAAATTCAGCGAAGGCGGCTGCGCAGACTTCGTCTTCCAAAACCGCTCCAGATCGAGCTTCGATTTGGTCTGCAACTTTTTTACGGTACTTGCGATCCGTTCCAAGTCGGATAGCGATTTCAACGTAATTATCTGGGGATTCAGCAATGCATTCGCTGATCCCCATATGTTGATAATGTGCGAGCGTACCGCGCCCCCTTATCCATCGACCAGGCAACGTGACCACCGGCACTCCCATCGCAAAACTCTGATAGTTCGTATTCCCGGCACCAAATGGCCAAGTGTCTAGGACCACATTGGACACAGCAATCGTATCGATGAAGGTTTGAAGCGGCACCTTCGGCAAAACGACCACACGTTCAAAATTTTGCCTGAAAATTGGTTTCCAACGAGCTAACAATAATCGGGTCCAGTTTGGGTCGTTTGCGGTGAAGATTACGAGGTAACCTTCCGTATCCAGCACTAATAATTTTGCCAGATAAGTGTCCATTTCAGGATGGATCTTGATTAGGTTATGCGGACAAAGATAAACGTTACCCTTACTGGGCAGGTTAAGATCTAAACGCGAAGGCATCGGATCTGAACGCAATAACCTCGGATACCAACTCTGCACACCGGCTAGCCGAACAATTGGTTCTGTATAACTTTTCTGAGCATCTTCCGGTTCTGCAATATCATTGCTGATAAAATAATCGATCGTATTCAGTCCTGTGGTATCGGGGTGCCCCCATGTCACGCACTGCAGTGGTGCCAGCCGGGAATAGGCCAAAAAGTAACTGAAAGGCTCCATTCCGATATCGGCATAGAGCAGAATATCAAAACGCTCGTCCGCAATTTCCTGCCGGGCGGTCCGTATACTCGGAGATATATGAATCACGTTGTCAACGGCATTATCGATCCGCGCAGAGACATTCCTTTCCGCACCGGAGGGCGTGATTGCGGTGACGCAGAATTGGTCCCTTGGTAATTTGGCCAATAGTCCAAATATCATCCAAGCGACCGCATGTTCTCCGAAATTCTTAGACACAACACCCAATCGAATTTTGCCGCCGTTTCGTTTAACCGACGATCTACAATGCGGCGCCGTCCACAGTAGGTCAGGAAATAATTGCGCATAAAATACCGCGAGTTGTTCCATGTGATCACGGTCATTTTCGCCATGATAGGCAAGATAAAAATTCATCGCGCCTACTTGCTGTGGATCACCGCCAACAGGTTGAAGTTCTTCTGACAAAGACTGAAATTTTCTTTTAAATCGTTCCCGCCAATGACTAATTTCTGTAATCGAAGCGGGTATTACAGGCATCAGTCCAGCGTCCGCTATCAAAAACCGATGATCCCGCCGCAAGTCGTATGCCTTTGCAAGATTATCTGCGGCGAGAACGGTCTCTCCTTGCGCGGCTTGTGTCATCGCTCGATTGAAATATGCGTCCGCATAATCAGGATCGAGTTCGATCGCCTGATCAAAGCATTTGATAGCCTCAACGTTTCGGTTCAATTGCCTTTGTAAATTGCCAAGACCGTTGTGTGCCGCAGCCAATTCAGGCGCGATCAGGATTGCATTTTGATATTCCGTGATTGCACGATCAAGTAATCCGAGCGCCCGAAGTACATTACCGTGATTTGCATATGCCATGGCAAAATCGGGCTTAAACATAATAGCTTTTTCAAGCAGGCTTGCGGCTTCTTCCAAACGTCCTTGGCGTTCCCGAACCAAAGCCAGATTATTAAGCGATTCCACATGGCTTGCATTAACTGTAACTGCACGCTGCAAGTATGCTTCCGCACGATCCATCAACCCACAGGTAAAAGCGATCATGCCAGCGTTTGACAAAAACACGACTTCTTCTGGTTTTTGATCAATCGCCTTTTCTAGCCACTCAAGAGCCATCTCATGTTGTTCTGTCTCATGATAACAAAGCGCCATTAAGTGATGACCGTCTGCACTAAGCGGATTGATCTTCATATGCTCACGCAATGAGCTTTGCGCTGAACCAAAGTTGCCTTGTTGAAAAAAATTTTGCGCTTCTTCAAACGCAGAGCTACTTTCTGACATGGTGGCTAGTCTAATTTGATTCTGAGATTTGCATAACTTTTTCGTGGATCATAAAGAACATAGAAAAAGTCCTATAACCATTCCTCCGAGCAAAGGCGACAAAAACGCGTGCCTCGAGCTTTCAAGCTACAAAAAAATTGTGCCCATAAAAATGCAATGTATCAAAATAAAAAGGAATTTGCCCAAACCTTCGCACACTGACCGAAATAAAAATTCTCCACATTTGCTTCGTTGCTTTTTTGCGGGATATTCGGCATTCCGGTTGCATGGCACAACGCCAGAAACCATCAAAACGGGACCTGCGGTTCACAATGAAACGCCTTATCATATTCGGCATCGGCCAAATCGCCGAAGTCGCACATTATCTCTTCACTGAAGATAGCGCGTTTGAGGTTTCGGGATTCACTGTCGATGCCAACTATTGCGACCGTTCGGAACATCTCGGGATCCCAGTCGTTCCCTTCGAAACCGTGACAGAAGCATTCCCTCCTGATGAATACTCTATTTTCGTCGCCATAGGCTACGGGGACCTGAACAAAAAACGCTCTGCCAAAGTAGTAGAAGCACGTCGGAAGGGATACGAATTAGCAAGCTATGCGTCGAGCCGAGCCTGGCTATGGAAAGGTTTTAGAGTAGAACCAAACACTATGATTATGGAACACAATACAATTCAACCATATGTTACCATTGGTGCAAATTGCATTCTGTGGAGCGGTAATCACATCGGACACCACACCCGAATTGGCGAAAATGTTTTCATTGCCAGCCATGCCGTCATTTCTGGTTCTGTCGTAGTTGGCGACAATAGCTTCATCGGAGTAAATGCGACGCTTAGGGATAATATTGTACTCGGACGAGATTGCGTTGTCGGTGCGGGCGCCCTGGTTCTTTCCGACGGACCCGACAAAGCTGTATATCCGGGTCGACAAACAGAGCCCTCACTTGTTACTTCAGACCGTTTGAGGTCGATCTGATGAAATGGCGCAAACTTGGCCTAATATATCGGCCAAACGGAGGGCGGGAATGGTCTAAATCGCACGCGTCCGTGCCGATTGCCGACCACCAATTGGGTGATATCTATCGTATCATTTTTACTACGCGTGATGCCTCGAACCGCTCACACATTGGCTGGTTTGAAATGGATATTGGCAATCCGGGAAAATTATTAAATGAAAGCGATACCCCGATATTAGCGCCAGGGAAACTCGGCGCATTCGATATGGATGGCGTTATGGCTAGTGCGCTTGTAAACCTGGGCAATGAAAAAAGATTGTACTACATCGGCTGGAACCGTGCCATAGGGGTCCCGTTCCGCAATTCGATAGGACTTGCCATACAAACAGGTGATACATACCATTTTCAGAGATATTCAGACGGGCCGGTTCTCGACCGCGGCCCAACAGATCCATATTTCATGGCAAGCCATGACGTCATTATAGAAGCAAATAGTTGGCACATTTGGTATCTTTCCGGCCTCGATTGGCTGCCGGGTGACCCGCCGCAGTCAACGTATAATTTACGTTATGCCGTAAGCGAAAATGGCATCGAATGGCAGCGTTCAGGAACTATTGCATTGGATTTCGAACATGAAAATGAAATCGCTATCGCTCGGCCTTGTGTCCAACATGATTCGGACAAATGGCGTATGTGGTATTGTTATCGAGGTCGTGATTTTGCCTACCGGATTGGTTATGCGGAATCGGAAAATGCCGTACAATGGTATCGTCGGGACGACGAGGCTGGTATAGCAGTATCACAAGACGATTGGGACAGCGAAATGATCTGTTACCCTTACGTATTTGATCATAAGGGCGATCGCTACATGCTGTATAATGGTAATGGTTACGGTGCCAGTGGGATTGGCCTTGCGATTCTGGAGGGTTGATTTTGTGTGGCCTTTAGCAACGCGAGAGACCGGCGGTTAACAGGCCCACAGGTTACTTCTGCGTTCAGCAATATTGAAGGGAGCAGTCGTTATGGTCGTTGAAGTGAAAGCGCTTATTTTCGATGTCTTTGGAACAGTCGTTGATTGGCGCAATAGCGTAGCTCGTATCGCAGGTGAGTTCGCCAAAAAGCATGGCGTACCACCCGCAAATTGGGACCAGTTCGCACGTGACTGGCGCAGCCTCTATCAACCAGCAATGCAGAGGGTTCGCGGCGGAGAATTGCCATTCACTAAACTCGATACCCTTCACCGAATGAATCTCGATGTAATCGCTAGCCAATATGGCTTTGGCGACCTTTCTTCAAATAAATTAGACCAACTCAATCTTGCTTGGCACCAACTTAAACCCTGGCCTGATTCGGTCGAGGGCCTCACGTTGTTGAAATCTAAATTCATCATCGGCACTCATTCAAATGGTAATATCGCACTTATGGTAAATATGGCAAAGAACGGCAACCTGCCTTGGGACGTCATTCTTGGGGCCGAAGTTGTTCGCCAATATAAACCAATGCCAGAAACCTATGACAGGTGCTGCGAAGCATTAAGCCTGCAACCCACAGAAGTTATGATGACCGCAGCACATAATAGTGATTTGGCTGCCGCTCGTTCTCGGGGATTGAAAACAGCTTTTGTTCCGCGTCCAGAGGAATACGGCATCGAAGAAGGGCTAGACCAAGTGCCGACGGAAGACTGGGACGTAGTAGCCACTAATTTTGTTGATCTAGCCAAAAAAATGGGTTGTTGATCGCCTAATCCGAACCGAACACACGCTGGACGTCTTGGAGGGTGGGATAATCTTTGACCAACAGTTCACCTTCCGACTGATAAACAAATGGATTAGGGTAGCCGTGCTCTATAAAACCTTCATCGGCCGCGTTATTGTATCTGAAACTAATAGCCCATCTCATCCCAGGGCTCTGTTCTTTTCCAGTTCGATGCACGGTGAACATTGAAAATGCGATCGCATCGCCCGGGTCAACAGAAACGGGAATTAGTTTATCTTCTTCAAGTTCCGCTTCAACAACAACATTTCCAAAAGGATCTGGTCTCGTTTCAAGAAGGCCAAGCCGGTGGCTACCCGGCCAAATTTCTAATGGGCCAAATGCCGCGTTCACTTCCACCAATGGGAGCCAGACCACGATTGCATCAACGCTACCTTGGACGCTTCGCCAATCCTGATGAGCTGGTGTTCGATGATAACCCTGTGGAACTTGAAGTTCGTCCGAGAGAATATGCACAACTGGCCGCACAGCGATTATCGGTTGACTAAGGCCAAACATTTTTACCAGCCGGATCATCGATTCACTCGAACCCAAATTGTGTAACTTTGGGCTTAATTGCGTTGCTTTGGCGGCTGCCAAAAACCCATTCATGTCTCTGCGAAATAGTTCTCCTAAGGCGGAATCGAAGTCTCTATCAACGACACTACCATCGATGATTTGATGGCGCTGGAGTAGTGGCGTGAAAATACTTTGAATTTCGCTCTTTATTTCGGCAATAACTATAGGCTCAATTACCGCTTTTAAAACACAGTATCCGCGCTCTCGATAATCAGAAACTGTATTCGGACTCAACAAGATACAACGCCCTCATCTCGAAGCTCAAAATGATCGACTTCAGTTAATTTTTAAGTATTATGCGCGCAATATCCTAAATTCCAAGTTGAAGAATTTTTACATTTTATAGATAGGCAAAAATTTCCCGTATCTGTGTTTAGTAGGCAAAATTTACCATAGCCGGCTAACCACCTGAAACTTAACGATTAAAAATATTTCGATGAACCCTTACAAGTGAAAATGCTAGAAATTTGAAAGAAAACTAGGTAATTTTCTCTCTAATTAGAGAAAAGCATCGCTCGTAAATATTCGAGATAATTAAAATTAAATTTTTTTTATCAATGGTTTAAAAGAAATAAACTTTTAATTCTCAGATGTGAAAAATGGCACACCTATTGCTTCTTTATTTTAGCGGAGGTCCGTCTGCTGCTGTGTAATGACGCCGGCGGGTTTGGATGGACCAGTTCAGTGAATAAAGAAGAATTCCTTTGTATTCACTGACCAAAAAAGCGGTCGCAACCACAGGTGTTTGGGAATTTGCGGTCGTGGAGTAGAGACCATCACGTGTAGCAGAACGCCATCACGGGAGGTTAAAATGGATGTAAACTTTTCGTCGTTACCGTCGCTGCAATCGCAGTCGACCCCCCAATCAGGATCCAGCTTAGGGTCTGGAGGAAATTCGGGAGTTAAAACGCTTCAGAGCAACCCGGATGCCGTCGTAACGCAGATCAGTAACGCTGACGGCCCTCAGAACGAAAGCGGAAATGCTTCCTTGCGTCAAAAGCAAGCAGAACTACAGGGGACCCAGCAGGCCTTAGAAAGCCTCAGATTCAGCAGCCGCAAAACCCAAGTCGGGTTCAATAACGAACTCAATAAAGTCTTTATCGAAGTCGTCGACACGCGGACCGATACAGTGGTTGAGCAGATCCCGTCTGAAAAGTTTGTGAAGTTTGTTAGCGAGCAATTGGAACCGACGGACCAACGGACGGAGGAAGAACCGAACGGCGCAGTGATCGACGAAACTGCATGATACTTTTTGGTTCAACCCGCATAAATCTAAACTACAGCGCCGCTGTTTAGTATAGATTTGAGTGTTCCCAACGCTATCCGTTCACTTGGGACGTGACACGGACTGCCGTGCGTGACAGTTCACAGCACGTCGTCGTTAATACCTCGGAATTTTCGCTTAGCATTGGGGCAATTTCTGCCAACCGGTATAGAAATTATTGCCGCGATAGGGCCAACTTTGCCGTAGTGATTTCCCCTTATCTCTTAAAAATTATTTTTTTTCAATGCATTAGCTATTGGCACATTGGATGCAGCGAGACGTCTGCGAGATATTACCTTTGGGAATTACCAATGACGCCTTCACGAATTGACAATCCCTTCACCGTTATCGGTTCCGACACTATGGATGCGAATAAAGTTGGCAAAAATTCCGCCTTCAATGGCAACAGTGGTCTGTTCGCACAGCTTATGCATACCACAGGTGTCCAACAGGTCGCCTATGCGGGATCGAGTGAAGAGTTCGATTTGACGTTGGAGATGCAAGACGAAACTGTAGCTCATGAAGTAAGGATGGGGGAGGACCATCAGAAATATGATGGTCTTGGCCTTTTCTCGGCGGATGCAGCGTCGATAGAAACATCTCGCAAATCAAAGAAACTTCATGAAAACGGGCCAAACCAGAGCAATGAAAAAGCACTAAATACTGTGCTATCAAATGGCAAAGACCAAAACGCCAGCGAGCAATTGCTCGATCTCAATGCAACTGAGTTTACTGCTGTGGGTAACCCAGCAAAAGAAAGCGGGGTCGATGCCACACGTGCTGCTAATGCTGCCGAAGCACTGCGGGCTGCCAAAGCACAAGTTTTACAGCCCAACAACGGCGCCAAATCGAGCGGAGAAGATCATGGAACCAAAGCGCAGCGTTCCACAAGCGCCCAAGACCTGAAGGCCGACATTAGCAGTCAGCTGTCGGCAGGCGACAATAGCCCGGTAGTGCTGCAATCCATCAATCACCAAGTTAGTCACGCTCACAATATTGCTAAGCAGGCCTCAGACAATGCAGCTGAAGCACGCGGAGCCAATAATGCTCATGCCGTACATTCCAACAATGATTCCAAGCAGTCCAACATTGATCCGGCACTTCATCAGGTAAAACCGAAGTTATTGGCGGAAGAAATGTCTAAATTTCGCCACTCTACGCATAATCCACGTCCTATGGATGGCCCCACCAATGGCAATCAGCCAAACTCTGGGATCCAACTCATAAAAGTGCAGGAAGAGGTGGTTTCGCAACCAGCAAACACTTTGGCGGCAAGTGCCGCTTTAGCGGTTCAGACAACTAAGCCAAATAAACCGTCAATTGAAACGCCCGTAATTCTGGCCGACGACCTTGATACAGAGGCACGTCCGCCTCTCTCAAACGCTAGAGCGACAAATCCTCAGCTGCCTCCGCAGCAGGCTCAACATGCGGTGCCACAATCACCAAATGTTGGTTTAGTGCCAACGCCACAAACTATACCCCAAAATAATGTGCCTAAAACCGCCGTTCAGCAATCTCAGATTTTGAAAGCTGTGGTTCCGGATTCTGGCGGGCAACCTGCACAGACAGGCACGGATTCGCTAGCTGGCGGCCAAACCAATAATTCTCAGCAGTCCCCGCAGCGTGCCCAACGCACTGAAGCACCTCAGACCCCTCGGCCCCAGGTTGCTCCACAAGAATTGACGAAACAGGTCGCGGTACAGATTAAAAAGGCGATCGGGCAAGGTGCTGACCAAATTCGAATTCAGCTTAAGCCAGCGGAACTCGGACGCGTTGAAGTTAAACTCGAAGTAACTGCCGACGGCCGTGCCATGGCCGTCGTCAGTGTTGAACGTCCAGAGACCTTAGAGCTATTGCAACGCGATGCCGTGGGACTTCGCCAAGCATTGCAGGATGCGGGTCTTAGCACGGATTCGAATAGCCTGAGCTTCAATCTTCGAAGCGAAGGTAACAAGTTTGAACAACAGTTGGCGGAACAAGGACACTTTTCCAAACCAGACGGTGAAGGCACCGCCAACAAAAACGATGATGATGAATTTGATCGGACAGGCGCTGAATTTATCGCCGCAGAAACGGCCGCCGCAGACGGCCGGGTCAACATCCAAGTTTAAATAGAAGGAGTTAAGAACAGTGGTCGCTGCCGCATCATCCAATACCAGTGCTGTCGCCGGAGCCTCGAGCCAGGCTCTCGCAGACTTATCTGGGAATTTAGATAATTTCTTAACTATCCTGACGACACAGCTGCAATTTCAGGATCCACTATCGCCGCTAGATACCCACGAATTCACTAACCAATTGGTGCTGTTTTCCAGCGTTGAGCAACAAGTTCAGCAAAATAAGAACTTGGAAAGCTTGGTGACTTTACAACAAAACAACGTAGCGCTCGGCTCGGTCGAATATATTGGGCAAGTAATTGAGGCCAATGGAAACACAACCCAGCTCGAAAATAACATTGCTAAAACAACATATTTCTTGCCAAAAAATGCATTGACAGCACGTCTCAATATTTCTGACTCGTCTGGTGATGTTGTTTTAACACGTGATATTCCGACAAGTGCCGGCATCCATACATTCGTTTGGGATGGCTTAAACAATCAAGGTATCCAACAACCGCCAGGTCCATACAGCTTCACTATTACTGCGAAGGACACGAGCGACGAGTTGATCCCTCACGATCAAACGGTCTTTGGCACCGTCACAGGTGTCTCATTTGAGAATGGTAACGCCATTTTAAGGATTGGCGACATTCCGGTGCCCCTATCCGATATCAACGGCGTCGAGCAAGAGGTGGGTGGTCTGTAATTGAATGATCTAGTCGAAACCTAAAACTTATGCATCAACAAACAAAAACTTATAGAGCGCGTAAAGAGGTAAATTAAGATGAGTATCTTTGGAGCAATGCGGTCTGGCGTGACGGGTCTGTTTTCACAAAGTCAGGCTCTCGGTATGATCGCAGACAACATTGCGAACGTGAATACGGTTGGTTTCAAGGCGGTTCGCCCCCGGTTCTCCACCTTGGTAACTGCACAATCATCCGCTGACTTGCACTCGCCTGGTGGTGTGCAGTCCCGCGTCGAGCGCGAGGTTGACCAACAAGGCCTTCTAACGTCGTCTGCAGTGTCAACAGATATTGCGATTTCTGGTTCAGGCTTCTTTACGGTAAACGACAAAACCGATGGAACCGGTAATACCTTTTTCACACGAGCTGGTGAATTTCGGCCAGATAAAGAAGGTAACCTAGTTAATTCCGGCGGCTTCACATTGATGGGTTGGCCGATCGACAGTAACGGCACAGTTCAGCAAACCAACGTGCTAAGCGCATTCACAGTGTTAAACACGGCTAACTTAACCTCAGCGCCAGTTGCCACAACAACGATTGATATAGGTGCAAACTTACCAGCAGCTGCAACTTCAGGAGACGCAAACAGCCTAACGGCTCAGGTTTTTGACCGTCAGGGCGGGCAACATTCGTTGTCTCTTACATTTACAAGAACCGCCACCAACAATCAGTGGGATGTCACTGGAACAATCTCAAACGGCAACTTTGTGGACCCTGATGCAAACAATGACGGCACCAACGATCCACTCACAACGACGGGTGCGTTTCCATCGGGCACATTGAGGATTGGAACATTAAACTTCAATCAAGACGGCACCCTGAATACGATCACATCGACCTCCGCGAGCGCTACCGACGTAGGTGTTGTAAATGCCACGACTGCAAAATTTGAGACCACATTTGATTTTGATTCAGACAGGACGACTACCGCTGACCGTGTGACTGTAGCACTCGACTTCGGCACGCTGGGTCAGGCAGACGGGTTCACCCAATTCCAGGGAAACTTTACGCCAAACTTCATTGAGCAAAACGGCAAACAATTCGGTTCCTTAAACTCGGTCAATATTGACGAAAACGGGATCACAACTGCCTTATTTGATAACGGCGAAACGCGGGATATATTCCAGGTTCCCGTGATAACGTTCAACAACCCGAATGGCCTTCAAGAGCGTACAGGTAACGTTTACGTTGAAACGACGAGTTCCGGGCCTGCAGTCGCCCTGGAACCTGGACGAGGAGGCGCTGGAGAAATTGCACCGGCAGCTTTGGAACAATCAACGGTTGACTTGGCTGATGAATTCACGCGGATGATTGTCACGCAACGGGCTTTCTCGGCGAGTACGCGAATAATCACCACAGCTGATGAAATGCTCGAGGAGCTCACGCGAATCATCAGATAAATGCTAAGCTCGAAATAGCTACGATATCTCAAAAATCACCCAGCCTTGATAATTCGAGGCTGGGTTTTTTTAGACAGACGTTCATTCACAGATAAAATTTTTCCAACTAATCATCGCCAACTGGTGGATCCGCAAATCAGCTATCGATTCTTCCGAAATTCCCAAAATTAGAGTGACTATCACTGCAAAATACGTTGTTGGCCGGTTGTGGGTTATTTTCCTCTGCGACAATTACCCAACGCCCTGATTAGAAGTAGCAAATTAATTTTTTTATTTTGATCTTGCTGTCCCGAATTCCGCATATCAAAACAACAACAATATCAAAAATTGATCATTTACGCCTACTAGTAGTCTAGCGCATTCACAAACGACTATTTTTTATTTCATAATTTATGTTTTATATAAGGTTTATTTTATGTTCTTTTTTAAAATCATTCCAAATGGGCAAATTTTGCCGTGTTTTGACTTCATTTTTACTGAAAAACAGACTAAACTGACTGTTAGAAATCAGATTTGGTTAAATTTCTTAACCTAAGAAACAAATACCGGACTGGATTAGAATGACCTTTAGAGAGAATAATTATTATTAATGTCAATTAGTTATGCGAATCAACTTGACACCCGAGGGACGTGGCCGTGAATCCATTTTTAGACACACTGCGAAATCTTGGCGGCACACGATTGGCGATGATGGGTGCTGTTTCCATCGGCCTCGTTATCTTTTTTATTTTCATAATGACCCGTATATGGACTCCCAGCTTTTCCTTACTATATGGCGACTTAGACCCGTCAGAAGCGTCTAAAATAGCGACCGAACTTCAAACACTTGGCATTTCTAATGAATTAGGTGCCGGCGGAACCCAGATTCTTGTGCCTGCGAACCGCGTTGGCGAAGCGCGCATCGCGATGGCTGAACTCGGCCTCCCTGCAGGCGGCAACATAGGATACGAAGCGTTCAACAAAGAGGAAGGATTAGGAACGTCTAATTTTGTGCAAAACATCCGTGCACTAACCGCGCTTCAAGGAGAGTTGGGCCGAACAATTTCGTCTATTAGCTCCGTGAAGAGCGCGAAAGTATTACTCGTGTTGCCACGTCGCGAACTTTTCAGCCGACAACAACAAGAACCGAGTGCGTCAGTCGTTCTTAAGATGCGGGGCGCCAAGCGTCTGGACCGTAACCAGGTCGCGGCAGTTCAGCATTTAGTCTCTGCCGCTGTCCCCAATTTGAAAACGACCAGAATTTCGATTGTCGATGATCGAGGTACACTCTTAGCCCGCGGAGGGGAGGAAGATCTAGAAGGTCCCGGCACGGGTTTAAGTGGGGACGAAATGCGGCTTGCAATCGAAAACAGGCTTGGGAGAAAAGTCGAGCAGCTTCTCGAGCCCGTTGTGGGTATCGGTAATGTCCGCGTGCAGATTTCGGCAAAAATCGATCCACAGCGCGTTATTACAAATGAAGAAAGATACGACCCGGACGGTCAAGTCCTTCGTTCTTCACAGTCAATTACCGAAACCAGCCAAACAGCCGAAAGCCAATCCGACAACGTTTCAGTAAACACTAATCTCCCGGATACAGGCGCTGCCGGTGAAGGTTCGACAAATGCCTCTCGGTCGGAGCGTGTAGAAGAAGCTAACAACTTTGAGATAACAAAGAGCATCAGTAACACAATTAAAGAAGCTGGTGAAATAGAACAACTTTCTGTTGCAGTTGCAATAAACCACAAACCCGCGCCCGCCGGCGAAGGTGATGAAGCTAACGAAAGCGGCAATACAGTGCCAAGAACACCGGAGGAAATGCAGCAATACACCGGCATGGTTAGAGCGGCCTTGGGCATCGATGATGCTCGGGGGGATAAAGTTGAAATCATCAACCTTCGCTTTGCCGGCGCGCCCATCTCAGAAGACGAAGGTGGCTTTGGATCAGCACTTTTTGGCGCTGACCCTAGCCAACTCCAGCGTCTCGTTGAAATTGTAGTTCTGGCCGTGGTTGGTGTTCTAATTATTTTATTGGTGGTCAGGCCGGTGATCTCAAGAATTCTCGAGGTTACCCCACAAGCCATGGCACAAGCAGCGCCAACTCCACCTCCAGGAATGGAGGGCATGCCGCCGATGTTAGCTGCTGACGGCGCGCCGCCACCAGCACCGGCGCTTGGCGCTCCGGGAACAGATGGCGCGTTGATCCCGGCCGGTGGTGGCGCACAGCTGGAAGAATCGCTTATTGATATTGATCAGGTCGAGGGTCGTGTACGTGCATCTTCACTCCGTAAAGTCGGTGAAATTATTGAGAAGCACCCGGACGAGGCGGTTTCGATCATCCGAAATTGGATGTACCAAGAACAATAGGCCGGAGAGTACCAAAAAATGCGCCTATCCCACGATTATCAGAGCTTAACAGGTTACGAAAAAGCGGCCGTCCTCTTACTTTCGGTCGGTGACGATTATTCCGCAAAGCTGTTAGCTAGCTTAGAGGACGATGAAATTCGGATGATTTCTCAATCCATGACCGAACTCGGTACAATCAGCTCTGTTATCGTTGAACAGCTATTTGTCGAATTCACCGAACAAATCGAAACAACAGATGGTCTAGTCAGTATGCCTGACGGTGCCGAACGTATTCTGCGGGAGGTAATTGACGAAAAACATGGCGAGCAGAAAACGGAGCAACTCAATGTCTCCAAAGGTCATTCGATGTGGGAAAAACTCGGCGATGTCAACGAGCAGCAACTCGCCAATTTTTTAAAAAATGAATACCCCCAGACGATCGCAGTCGTTATGGCAAAGTTGAAACCGAAGCACGCCGCGAAGGTAATAGAGTACTTACCTGAGACGCTTTCAATGGAAGTGATCGAGCGGATGCTTGACCTCGAATCTGTTAAGAAAGAAGTTTTTGACGACGTTGAAGAGACCCTGCATCGCGAATTCATCTCAACCATATCAAGGCAGGACACCAGAGACACTCACGAAGCTGTTGCCGAAATCATCAACGGCATGGATCGGAGTACTGAATCAAAATTGATGAATATGCTTGAAGAAACAGACCGCGGCGCAGCTAATAAGATACGCGAATTGATGTTTACCTTTGAAGATCTAGCAAAAATTAATCCCGCTGGAATTCAAACGCTTGTTCGCGCGGTGGAGAAAAAGCGTTTAATCATTGCGCTCAAAGGTGCATCAGAAAACGTGCGTTGGGTTTTCTTTGAGAATATGTCTGAGCGAACCGAAAAGTTGATGCACGAAGACATGCAGCACCTTGGGCCAATTCGCTTACAGGAAGTTGACGAAGCGCAGGCTGAAATTCTCGAAATAGCGAAAGAACTTGCTGCGCGTGATGAAATCGTGATTGGGACTTCCATCAATAACGACAAAACCATTTATTGATGGGCGATAAACGGCTGGAATTCTAAATGAGATCAGACAAACAAAAAGATATTCGCCCTTTTACTTTCGAGCGTTCTTTCGATTTTTTAATGACGCCCGAAGAAGAACTAGCAATTCAGAAAAAAAGGGAAGAGGAAGAAGAAGCCCCTCCAAGCTACTCCGAGGAAGAATTAGCATCAGCGCGAGAAGAGGCTTATCAAGACGGCTTACAAGCTGGCCTTAAAGAAGCGTTGACTGGCATTGAACAACAAGTGTCAGCAACTTTAGATGTACTTGTTGCCACAATAGGCAGAATAGGCGAGCAGCAGACGTTGGCGAATGAACTTATCTCTCGTGAAACTGTGGAGCTAGCTGTAGCTGCCGTTCGAAAACTTTTCCCTACATTTGCGGAACAAGGCGGTAAAGAGGAAGTAGAGAAATTTGTCTTTAACATTATCTCCCGTCTACTCGATGAGCCTTATCTCAATATACATGTTTCGGAAACGTTGAGACCTGAGATTGAACGTCATCTAAATGATTTATCCCAGCGGATCGGCTTTAATGGAAAAATTTCGGTCTCTCCGGACAATAGCCTCGGACCCGCAGATTGCCGCGTTCAATGGAGTGACGGCGAGGCCGAAAAGTTAACGGAGTCTATTCTTAAAGAAATAGAAGCGTTGGTCGTATCATTGCCGCGGGTCAAAACCCCTTCAATGGAAATTTCAGCCGAGGCTTCACAAGTATCTACAAATCATAAAGATGCAGATGCAGATTCAACTCCAATAACAAAGCTAGAAACAGCGGAAAAACCAATTCCCGCCATGGAAACCGAATCACCAATCTCATCTTCCGAATCCATGACAGATCAAATGAAACATGATGATTCAACCGAAACGCCGGCAGACTTGTTAACGTCAGAAAATCCGTCAACAGACGTGACGCCACCCAAATTTTCCGCGAACAGCATAGTGGAAAGCGAAGTGACGGACGAAGACCAAACCGCTCCGGAACCCGCTTGACGGACACCATTTTAATAGGAGATCTCGATGGCCGATGATGACGACAATTTACAGCTTAACGAGCTGGAAGAGGAAACACCCGCACCAATACCAGAAGGAGATGGCAGCGGTGATGCAACAGACACGATGGGCGATATGGAATCTGAATTGCCCCAAGGCGCACAAGATTTAGAAGCCGTTTACGATATTCCAGTGCAAGTTTCAGCTGTCCTGGGAAAGGCGACAATGCAAGTGAGCCAACTCTTAAAGTTAGGCCGTGGTGCCGTTGTGGAATTAGACCGTAAGGTCGGTGAGGCAATTGATATTTATGTTAATAATCGATTAGTAGCGCGTGGCGAGGTCGTCGTCGTTGACGACAAGCTCGGCGTAACGATGACAGAAATCATTAAATCGGATCAAGCCTAGATCCACTGGAAAAATTTATCGCGTCATGTCGAGCGAGACTGAAAACGAGCAACAAGAATCTATGGACTTCGTTCGTGCGCCATCTGTTCACTATATCATTGATATAGCTACTTTATTTGGGATCATTGGGGCGTTCGCCCTTATCACAACTGCTATCGTGCTTGGTGGCAGCCCCTATGCGTTTATAGATCTTCCTTCAATTTGCATTGTAATTGGTGGCACATTTGGCATCACCGTCGCTTGCTACTCATTTCGCGATGTAGGAACCGCGTTTCGTATCATTATATCAACCGTCCTCTATCATTCACGAAGCCCCTCCTCCGCGGCCCTACATGTTTTGAAACTTGCGCAGCTTGCGCGCCAAAAAGGGTCTCTCTCAATGGAACCCTACGTGCCACGTCTTATGAACGAAGAGTTGCTGCACAAAGGGCTTAAAATGCTGTTAGACGGATCGACAGGCGATGAGATCGAAAGGATCATGCAAGGCGAGATGCAGGCGGCGGCTCGACGACAAACCAGAACCGTTGATATTTTGCGAAAAGCAGCCGAAATTTCACCGGCAATGGGGTTAATCGGAACGCTTGTAGGACTTGTTCAGATGCTGGGCAACTTAAATGACCCCAGCACAATTGGACCCAGTATGGCAGTTGCCCTACTCACAACATTCTACGGCGCTGTCCTGGCCAATATGATCTTTAATCCGCTCGCCTCAAAGCTTGAAAGAAATTCAAGTGAAGAAGCTCTCATAAACCAAATTCACGCAATGGCGTCGACCTCTATCGCCCGCCATGAAAATCCGCGGCGGCTCGAAATGTTGCTGAACACCATTCTGCCATCAGACCACAGAATTGAATATTTTAGCTGACTGAGAGCAGCACTTAGAGAACGGAATGTAAGATGAAAGTTTTGATCGTTGGACGACTAGAAGGCCACATCACCGAAGCGAGCAAAATCGCGATCGAGCGGGGCGCGAAAGTGGCGCATGTAAATTCGATCTCCGAAGCGATGAACGTCCTGCGCTCGGGTCAAGGAGCAGAAGTCGCAATGGTCGACATCACACTTGATGTTGGCGACATGGTATCACAGCTTGAAAGCGAAAGAATTATTTTGCCAATCGTAGCGTGCGGTATTGGAAATGACACTAATGCAGCGGTCGATGCAATAAGGGGTGGTGCGAAAGAATATGTCCCCCTACCACCCGACCCAGAACTGATTGCTGCTGTTCTCGAAGCCGTTGGCCAAGAAAACAACGCCATTGTTCATGCCGACCCGGCAATGAAGCAAGTCCTTGCCTTTGCAGATAAAATTGCGCCGGCCGATGCTTCAGCCCTAATTACCGGTAAATCTGGTACGGGTAAGGAGCTTATGGCGCGCTATATTCATGCAAAAAGTAAACGATCGACTAATAATTTTGTTGCTGTTAATTGTGCCGCCATACCAGAAAATTTACTAGAATCGGAGCTCTTTGGTCATGAAAAGGGTTCCTTTACCGGTGCAGTCGCGCGACGAATTGGAAAATTCGAAGAGGCAAATGGCGGGACGCTGTTACTTGACGAAATAAGCGAAATGCATGTTCGACTCCAGGCAAAATTATTACGTGCCATCCAAGAACGTGAAATCGATCGTGTGGGCGGCACACAACCAATTAAGGTCGATGTCCGTATCCTTGCCACATCGAACCGTGATCTGGAATCCGAAGTTAAAAACGGTATGTTTCGTGAGGATCTCTTCTTCCGCCTTAATGTGATTGAGATTAAATTGCCCTCACTGCGTGAACGGCCCCAAGACATTCCAATTCTAGCGAACTTTTTCAGTGAAAAATATGCGGAAGCCAATGGGGTTGATCGCCTTCCCATAAGCACACAAGCCATGGATCTTCTTCGCAATCATGGTTGGCGCGGCAACGTGCGCGAACTGGAAAATACTATGCATCGAGCCGTTCTTCTTGCACAAGGCAATGAGATCGGTTCAGAAGCAATCGCGCTCAGTGGTGCACAAAACGATGTTACATCGGTTGCGGCAACAGCAGCAGCGGCAGTCTGGGAACCCGGTGCCGAACCGGAGTTAGCAAACGACGAAAACGCAACAAAAGGACTCGTAGGTCGGACCGTCGCCGAAGTCGAGCGGGACTTAATTATCGACACACTGCAACACTGCCTCGGAAACCGAACGCATGCAGCAAATATCCTCGGCATCTCTATTCGTACTCTTCGCAATAAGCTCAAGCAATACAATGAGGACGGCGTACCGGTGCCGCTACCAGGTGAAGGTTAGGAAAGGCTTGAACCCGTGACTCGCATTCAACAGGTAGGCGCTATATGAGCGACGCGGCGCCTGATCAATCGACGGATGTAAATAGGAAGCCCGACGCAGGTGGCAACGCGCCTTTCGAAATTCCTGATATTTTTAAACGCGGCGATATTGCCTTAGCACTCGGCATTATAGCGATTCTCGTCGTTTTGCTTTTGCCAATGCCAACATGGCTTCTAGACTTCTCTTTGGCTATTTCAATCACATTTTCAGTTGTTATTTTGATGACCGTTCTTTTCATAAAGAACCCATTAGAACTCAACACATTTCCAACAATTTTGCTAATTGCGACTATGTTGCGACTTGCGTTGAATTTAGCGTCTACCCGACTGATTCTATCTGATGGTCATACAGGCACTGGTTCTGCCGGGCGTGTGATTGAGGCGTTTGGCAACTTTGTCGTTGGCGGAAATTATGTCATCGGTATTATCGTCTTCGGGATTTTAGTGATCGTTAATTTCGTTGTTATAACGAAAGGTGCGGGCCGCATTGCAGAAGTCGCGGCACGATTTAGCTTGGACGCCATGCCAGGCAAACAAATGGCAATTGATGCCGACTTATCTTCCGGCTTGATTGGTGAAGAAGAAGCACGAAAACGCCGCAGCTCACTTGAAGAAGAAAATTCTTTCTTTGGCGCGATGGATGGCGCTTCAAAATTCGTGCGTGGCGACGCCATTGCCGGATTACTAATCACCTTTATCAACATTGTAGGAGGAATTATTATTGGCACCGCCCAGCAAAATATGAGCTTGGGCAACGCCTCCGAAACTTACACTCTTTTGACAATCGGTGACGGTTTGGTGACTCAAATTCCCGCACTTATTGTGTCGACGGCCGCAGGTATGCTGGTGACACGATCTGGTGTACAAGGGGCAGCCGACGAAGCCGTTCTTGGTCAACTAACGAACTACCCAGTTGCCTTAACACTGGCAACCGGTCTTCTTGTTACGGTCGCGTTGCTCCCCGGTATCCCTGCCATACCATTTCTCGCCTTGGCAGGCGTCACTGGCGGAACCGCCTTCGCACTGAATCAACGAAGACGACACGAAGAGAAAGAGGAAGCCCGCGTCGAAGAGGAGAAGCAATCCGCCCCGCTCCCGGAGGAGCCAATAGGCGCGGCGCTGCAAATTGATAATATCAGGCTTGAGCTCGGTTATGGTTTATTGTCGCTTATCAATAACCCCAGTGAACGCCGGCTCACCGAACAAATCAAAGCGTTGCGCAGACAGTTGGCTACTGAAATGGGCTTTATTATGCCAGCCGTACGAATCCAAGATAACCTTCAGCTGCCTCCAAATAATTATATCTTACGGGTCAAAGAAATCGAAGCTGGCAATGGTGAACTTCGACCTAACATGCTACTTGTAATGGATCCACGCGGCGAAGAAATTTCTTTACCTGGTGAAACCACAGTCGAACCAACTTTTGGACTTCCAGCGATGTGGGTAGGAGAGCAACATCGCGAAGAAGCAATGTTCCGTGGTTTCACAGTAGTCGATGCGCCTACTGTGATTACAACACATCTCACTGAAATCGTGCGTGATAATATGTCGGAGCTTTTGTCCTATTCAGAAACGCAAAAACTCCTAGACGAATTAGACGGTGGACATCAAAAGCTTATCGCAGACCTAGTCCCTAATCAGATCAACATTGGTGGCATTCAAAGAATTCTGCAAAACCTTCTAGGAGAGAGGGTATCTATCCGCGATCTTGCAACCATCCTCGAAGGCATATCCGAGGCGTGTGGCTACACCCGCAATATTGGCCAGATTACCGAACACGTCCGCGCCCGCCTCGCTCGTCAATTATCGGACGATGTAGTTAACGAACAAGGCTTCATACCGCTCGTCACGCTGTCACCAGAATGGGAACAATCCTTTGCTGAGGCTATTATTGGTCAGGGAGACGACCGGCAATTATCTATGGCGCCGAGCAAGCTTCAGCAATTCATTACAGCTGTAAGAACCGTTTTTGAACGGCATGCCATGCAAGGTGAGACACCTGTTCTTTTGGTTAGTCCCGGAATTCGGCCATTTGTAAGATCCGTGATTGAGCGATTCCGGCCAGTTACTATCGTTATGTCGCAAAATGAGATACATCCAAAGGCCAAAATCAAAACTTTGGGCCAGGTTTGAAACTGATGGGATTATAAGGACCCTATCGAATGCGACTTAAGACAATCAAAGCACGAACGATGCAGGAGGCCATGGAACTGGTTCGCGATCAGATGGGCGCGGAAGCAATTATTGTGGCAACGCATGAAGACGAAGGAACACGCGGGGTAAGGATAACGGCGGCGTCTGATGCGGATGACCGCCATATACCTGAGAGTGAGCGGGCTATCACTTTTGAATTGCTGCAGATGATCAGTAACTCGCTTGATGATCATGGAACCCCACCTCATCTAACCGACAAACTGCTAAATTACATCGCTAAGCGATCAGATTCAGACACGCATATGCTACTTGCCAACGCATTGCAGGATACCTTTGACTTCATGCCGTTGCCCGATTCCGGGGTCGGCATCAGACCTCTCATGCTTATTGGTCCGCCGGGTGGAGGAAAAACATCTGCAGCCGCAAAACTAGCCGCACGTAGTATCCTCGCTGGTCATTCGGTCACATTGATTACCACCGATACAGTCCGTGCAAGTGCATTCGAGCAACTCGACGCTTATGGCAGTCGGCTCGGAATAAAAACAAAAGTCGCACCGGACCCTCTCGCGTTAATCGAGGGAATAGAGAACGCGGTCGCCGACGACCTTGTCGTGGTCGATACGATGGGCGTCAATCCATATAGCCAAGAAGACATGGACAAGCTTATAGACTTTTCGAGCGCGATCACAATGGAACCTGTTCTTGTTTTAACAGCTGGCCGCGATGCGATTGAGGTTGTTGAAATAGCGAAAGCTTTCGACGATATTAATCCTACAAGAATGTTGGTCACTGGACTAGACATGGTTCGCCGTCTTGGCAGTGTCCTAGCCGGTGTGGAAGCATCAGGATTGGCATTCTCCGATGTTAGTCCATCACCAAATATTGTGAACGGTTTACGTCCACTTAACGCAGTTTCTTTAGCTCGCCTACTACTTCCCTCGGAAGCAGGATTATCAAATGCAATAGGGAAATCAAATTTAGGTCCGAAAGAAGACAAGATTCCGACGGCTGGCCATCATAATGAAGGTATAGTCGACGACGATGAGCTATTACCAGCGGGTTCAAAATAACCCCGCAATTCGTAGAGTTGGAGGCGCGTTACGCAGATGAATACGCCTGTACCGCCGACACCACCGTCCACCACGGTGGTTCAAAATGTCTCGGCAAGCGGGTCGCCGACAGGAACCATCACGCAAACGGCGATCAACCAGTCCAACTTTCAACTTGGCCAAAACCTAGCAGCGACCGTGCTCAGTAAAGTGGCCTCCGGACAATTTTCGATACAAACCAATTTTGGTCCACTTACACTGCAAAC